>Ga0157364_1006359_pt1 | contig 12124 bp, 6 predicted proteins | sample AttsexASBM2_FD_111476 | JGI IMG/M metagenome (GOLD analysis project Ga0157364, IMG submission 111476) | Fungus gardens microbial communities from leaf cutter ant in Ribeirão Preto, State of São Paulo, Brazil - Atta sexdens ASBM2 | ecosystem: Host-associated > Fungi > Mycelium > Unclassified ...
ATCTTTTCTTTTACGCATGTTTGAAATAATAATACTGTTGATCATTTAGTTATTCAGTTATAATCCAGCAAATTTTCGTCTGTATATTTACGGTGCTACGTGAATAAATAAGTCAACTTACAAAATTATAGGAAAAGCAATGAATTATTATGTTGAATTATTGTATTATGTTAAAAATAGTTCGCATTTTAAATTGATTATTTAAAAACTAAAAGCTCTTTTAATAGGTTAATTTATAGGGTACTTTTTAATAATATTGATATGTTTTTATTCAACTATAAACTTACTAGAATCACATTGATTAATTATCGTGGCACTGGCAAGCACAATGAGTGTCGCGAAAACAAGAATCATTTCCCTCAGCATCTTATGCGGTGAAAGTGTTTCTACTTTTCCGTTCAAGAAACTTCATCAGAGTGAGTCTGATCAGACTCAATTCCGGCTTTCGACTGTTGACTGTAACTCGAATGCGATCACAGATGCCACTATCGTTGCATTGTATGTGAAACTTATGTATAGATTCATACAGCGTACGACATTCAACATACGATGTTCGATATAGAATTTGTTTCCTGGAAATAAAAATGTTGCTAACTAGAACTGAATTATCTTATTGGATATCGTCGTACATCGAATGTCGTGTAAGTCCGTCAGGTATCTTCATTAAGGAAGAAGATAAGAAAATAAAGTATCAAAGTTTGCATATTGATTTTAAAAAAGTGTATGTTTTCGAAGACTCTTTGTGGAGACTCTTATAATTATAATCAAAGACTTAATAATCAAAGGAATTGATAAAAAAATGAAAACACAATAAAATAGTTTGTTAAAATAGCATAATCTCACACATAAGTCCCAGGGCAAATAGATTAATTGCAAGTGAGTCAGCTTATTATTAATAAGAAATCTATTAAAATTAATAATAAGGTGAAACTAATAATAAGATAACTAACTTGGGTCCCCTAGGCTTTGAGAATGTTTTTAATTTTTTGCTGAGGTCAGAATTGAAACTTAATGGTTCGAAAGAGGGAACATTGGTGAACATTGAAAAAAAATATAAATCATATTTATATATTTATATAGATGCAATAGAGAGTCAAAAGAAAGGTAGCATTTGGGGCATCTTAATAAAATGTGTACCCAATGTGAATCGTGTATACATTCTCTCTTTTTCAAACAAAAATATTAAAAGTATGGAAACTAAAGTGATCCAACGAATATGAGAAAAATAATCGACTATTTTCTACGACTTAAAACCCTACGACCGCTACGACTTCTATTGTAGACCCCGTATAACTCATATATATTAGAAAATAAAATATAAAATCTATTGGGTTGTCCGGAAAGTTCGTGCCGCAAAAAGATTTAAATTTAATAAATGAAATTAAAAATTTAAATCTTCTGCGTTTCAATTTTCCTTCAAAATCGGCACGAACTTTCCGGACAATCCAATAATAAAGATTGATTGATTGATTTTCTTATGCGCTACGCATTAGGCGTTATGTAACTTATGCTATAGCCATTACGACAGCAATATATTTTCACGAAGCAATGCTACGAATAACAGCAATCTAGCTTTCTATCGATATATTGATACAATGCTAGCGAAACCTTAGATAAATAGTATCGCAATAGGCGAATGCTATCTGCCATTTAAAATATGAAACAGATAACATTTCCGAGGACGGTGATGATGTATCTTAAAAATTTGACATTTCGGACTTCGCATCGCGATATCTCCATTTGTAAGGCACGTAGACAATAAAAACACTTTAATTATATAATTTAAACCCCGAGTTGTTCATTGAGACTACTCTAACTTCTGAGTATTTTTAATGATCCAATAATCTCGGGTGCTGGCAACTCGTCGACTCGTGTAAAAACTTGGCGCAAGACACTACCGTATCTTTTAATACGATCCATTATTAAATCGTTTTTAAGTTTTTAATATAGAAATTTATAATGTGCTTTTACAATAATATAGAAAAATTATATAGAAAAATTTGTTAAAGTATCTAAAAATATAAGTATAGATACAGATCTAAAAATAATTTTGTTGGACTATCAAAATAATTATATAGAAAACTCAAGTATGAGCAAAAAACTTTTAGTAGCTCATTTAAGCGTTCTAAATAATTATTTAGTTTAACAAAGTTATATATTTTCAGGTTATATTCATCTAGTTAAATATCTAGTTAAATTTTTAGATATTTTAGCAAAACCATCTTTTCTATATGAAAAATAATTGCATAACAATAATACAAAAATACGAATATAAAGTGTCCGTCTCTTAATTCGATCGAAGGAAAGAATGTATCATGCCAATTTCTTGAATTTATTAAATGCTATGTAAATAAATAAGTCAACTTACAAAATTATAGGAAAAGCAATGAATTATTATATTGCAGAAATAGTCCGCATTTTAAACGTGATTTATTAAAAACTAAAAGCTCTTTTACAATTAATACGTTAATTTACTATTATTGTCTAACTTTATCGTTTCATATCACATACGTCTCGATTTCTTCTTAACCGTGATACTCTGACGTATCGTGTTTCCGCTATGCGATCTCATGTAATTTCTCGTGGATATCCGAAAAGTATCACAGGAGTATCATCGCCAAGCCGTCCCGCGGCATCGATTGATTCGACTTATCTACCTACGCCGTCCGCACAACGTCGCATCCATCACCCCTTTGGGGTCCATAAATAAATTACAGTCGCGTGACATTTACCAGCTACACACCCGGCGCGCTTTTTCTTCGTCCTCACTCTTCCAGTCTCTTTCGACATGGTCCGAGTATAAAGGGGACTTCTTCACCTACGTCCGTATGACGAAAACGTGACGCGGCACGCGTTCGTTCAAAGAGTTTTCCCATGGACGTGAACGCTGATGTAAGGAACGAAAAATAAAGGGTGGAAAAGAAAGATGGAGGAAAGAGAGAAGGAAAGAGAGAGAGAGAGAGAGAGAGAGAGAGAGAGAGAGAAGACTTGTGGGAAAACATGTAGGAAAGCCGGAAACTGAAATGAACGAAATCGTGCTCCTTAAGTTTCCTTTCGTAGCATTGCCGAGCATTCACCCTTTTGACCGGTCATCCGATAAGGAGATCCCAGCATTCGTTTTTAGTCGGAGACGAGCGTGGTTTCTGGTATCCAGTTGAACCGCTCACGGAAACCGCTGCGACCGCAAGTGAAAAAACAAATGACTCCGCGATATTTCCTGCGGAAATCCTAATAGAAGCAGAAAGCGTGTTCCTTGCGATTTAGTTTGCTTAGAGAATGTCGCACGCGATTTAGTATTGTTGTGATTTACAGTCAAGCATATGCGAGAAATCTTATAGTAGAAGAATTGTAATAGAAAAAGAAAGAAACAATCTTGATACATTGCGGAAAAGAGTTAAAGTCAGATTGAATTTTATTTACATGAAAGTTCATCAAAAAAGATACTGAAGACGATACTAGAAAGATAAGGAACCATAGGGACTATTTTCTATATTTAATCGGAAATAATAGAACTGCTGCAGAGAGATACATTTTCTTTTATAAATAGTTTTACTTTTCTTATTTGCCATTTTATTCAATTAGACTACTTCGAGATATTCTATTCTTGCGGCGCTTCAAACGAGTACGAGATCATTTTATACCTGCATTTGAGGTGAAATATAAATAACTTAATAGATACTGCGAAAAGATATGCGACTGTTAAATGTTGGGTAGTAAAACTAAATGACATCAGACAATCGGAAAGATGCGCGTGCGATTCTAAAACAATACGGTTATTTATTGCGAATAGTAGCGAATACGACTTCGGTGTATACGCGAAGAATATGGCTCGCCTTTATCGGGGACGTTTATGAGCCCGGATTATAGCCAACGAGAAATTGACCTCTGCAATCTGACCCGTGAGTTGCACGCGTGTTTTTGATCGACTACTTTAAGGTAGCCACTCTTCAGGAGATGGACGGCCACCTGCGACAAAGATAAAACCAGGCTTTCGTTTTCTCTCTCTTTCTCTCTTTTTCTTACCTTTCTCCTCTTTTATTATTTCTTTTTGCAGGAAAACTGCGGAGTGGTGCGCCGTTAAATTACATGATGCGTCACGGTCTGCGGTCGAGATTACGTGCGATGGTAGAAAGATCCGCTCGGTCTGCAATATCGCTAATGGCCGCGAATCGCGTAAATAATAAAATAAACAAGGCTGCACTTTGCACTAAATAACAACTTTGAGAACCGTCCATGATGCACGTGAAACTGATAGTTGGAGAAATTTCCTTCAGAAAATTCAATTCGAATGCTATCTTACCGTCGTTAGTCAGAAAAAAAATAGGAAAATCGCATCCTAAAAATTTGCACCGTTTATACGATTGATTCCGGAAATCCTGTTTATCATCTCTCGGCTATCATATCTTTTATCTCCTAGATACATCAAAGGTAGACATCGTATATCGATGCTCGCTTTTATAGTCTAAAAATATTTCTGGGTCATTGTCCGCCGGTGTTTCATTTCTCGTAATAGCTGGGTGTGAAGTAAGGTTTTGAGAGCCGACAGAAAATGCAGCTTTATAGACGAACACTTTTCATCAGTACTTGCGGGCGGGAAGAGTCTTCAAAATGACGCGGCATGTTCCTTTTTTTTACCACGAGCTCGTAAAGGAACGCGAAGGAGACTCGACGATTACGACATCTATGGCTGCCGACAAAGTCTGACGTTAAGTGTTCAAAGCGGATGCTCTTCGCGTGACTTACAATCCCAATATGGCGATCCTGTTACAAGAGGATCGTATTGCGGGAATTTTTAGGGCCGGCTTGTTTTACTGTGCACCAGATTACTCGACAATTACAAAGAGAATTCGCCGTATGTCTGGACATCGCGTGACAGGAAAGGAACGATATTTTAGTGGTAGGTCGTGCGTATAATTTCGACGAAATTAATGTTTACTCTTGACACCATTGCCGTTGATATTTCTCCAGATATTTCTGGATAACATGGCTATCCAAAAAAAAAATAGAAAAGTCAGAAAAAGAGTGAGAAATTCTAGCGGAGAGATTCCAACGAAGGAGGACGAATTTTTAGGTCTATTTTATATAATTGAAAGAGTATACACTTTTGGAACTTAAAGTGAGATAAATTTGACATTTGATGAAAACGAGAAAGAGAGTTCTAATGCAGGTCTACTGTAGAAATAAAAAAAGGCCTTTTGTTTGCGAAGATATTACATGAAAATAATCATCGTTTCGTCGCTACAGCTTGCGATTGCATCAAATTATGTTCGATAGCATCGGGTATCAGCCTCGTAAATACTTGATTAGTAAAGCCCTCCATAGCAACCCTTTCTCTCCTCGGGGACGGGGACGGTGCGATAAGGCAACATGGAGAACACATTGGCGTGCGTGAAGACAGTAAATATTTCCCGCGGAACGTAAAACGCGATACGCGTCCCGCCCGGTTACGTTCGTATAGGGCTTTAAATAAAGCGATGAATTTAGTCAGAAGAGGGTAGGCGCCTGGCTCTCCTTGGCCTTTAAGTAAAATCTCCGTTGAACTAGAAGGGAAGATTTATGCGACGTTTAAATCAGTAAATAGTTTCACGGTGGATAATCCTTTTTGCTGCAGGAGAGAAGCGCCTGTTTTCTTCCTTACAACCACCAATCTCACCTTTCCTTGTCCGAGAGAGAGAGAGAGAGAGAGAGAGAGAGAGAGAGAGAAAGAATGAGAAAAGAGGGGCGGGAGAGAGGCAGAAGAGAGTGCATTTTAATGCGGGCACGATTTACAGCGCGAGTATTATCTTCATTAGCGTGCAACGTCCTGACATTTTCCGACTGTAATAATTACTTAGAGCATTATTTCGCGCCGCGTAATCTCTCCGCCTTCCAAGATTTCTCAATCTCGCTCTTAATACCCAGCCAACAGCCAGTATTCCACGTGAGATATCGCCGATGGAAGTTGTTTCGATCCCGCCACGAACAAAGCTACAAATAGTGTTGTTAACCGAAACAAATTACTTTCTGTCTACGAATAGGGGAAGCTTCATTCCACGTTATCATGTACCAGGTGGTGCCCAAGGTGCAAGGGATTCCAAGCAAGATTAATGCTTCGGAAGATGCGCGGGGGCTTTCAAAGGATGATAACTCATAGAAGGGGCGGCGCGCTGGCATGTAACGTGCCACTAAATTGTACCCGCGGTGGAAAAGTGGATATGTCAACCGTCTCGTTAGCTTGTAGTGGCCTTTAAATAAAGCGATAAATCCGCCGGAAGAGTTCATGACCCCATGCATCCTACGGCGACATGCTGTCTCTCCCATCTCCACCGTTTTCTCGCAGCTTTTTATAAGCATGATCGTTCGACCTTTCTTTAGCCGAGTCGTAGAAAATATGTGCACGTTACGTGATCTCTCGATGATAATACATTTTTTACCAATCTGTGTACGACGTAAAATACTGAAGCTTGCGCGGCAAGTTCAGGGAGGAAAAAGCAGGATTGGCTGCGAACGTTTGCGATGAGCCGGGGGGGGGGGGGGAGTCCGAATGGGAAAAATTCAACGCGTAATTTCGCGTCGGGCAAGAAATAATACCTTTCCCCTCCCTGTCCCTCGCCTCCGAATGGAAATTTAAAGAGCCATGATTCATGGAGATAGGTAGAGCTCTAATTTCTATTGTTCCTGGAACGGTAGAATCGCGGAGGAAGCCAGGTGCCCGCATATATACCTTTACATGCATATATGTCGTCTCGAAACGACTTCCACCGGGTGGCGAGTAATAGCTGCGCTGGCCGGTAGATTAAAACGCTCGCGGGTTCCGGCTGTTTCGTCGCCATTTATATCCGCGTACATGAGACTCCTGGTGAAACGTGTCAAGCATATGTGACCGACCTCTGAGAGCTTCTGACGCGTTTTCAGCCCGCCAGCAGCTTGTGAGCGAGTTGGCTCGTCGCAACGGACAGTTTAAAGCTTACCGCGGCGTGTCCTACGTCAGTAATCCTCTCAATTTACTTCTCGTTATTGTGTACGTCTGGCATGACTGTTTTCCCTCGACGTGACGTCCCGGATGAGATCTTTTTATTTCCACGCTCAGCAACTGCTCAGCGACTATACACGTCTCTCTGCGAGAAAAGATTTCCCTCTCATCGAGCGGCGCTCGCTCGTATTAAAACGCCGGTTTCAATTAGGTGCATCCAGCGCGTATGCAACGTCCCCAAATGGCGTACATCTGCATTTTTTTTAATTTTCATATCTCCTGTATCGCCTTGTATATACGAAACGGCCAGCCGGGACTTCTAATAAGCCCGGAGCACTTGCGGCCAGCTGGAGGAACACAAGCGTTGTAATGAATCATTAAAGCTGAGCGGAAGGATTGAATGATCTCCTCTACCTTCCCATCGGAAGATGGGAACTTTATTTCAAAGTGAAACAGAAGAGAGGTAGATGAAGAGAGAGAGAGAGAAAGAGAGAGAGAGAGAGAGAGAGAGAGAGACTAAAGATCCTTCGCTACTGTATAATTGGATTTGAAAGTAAATTATACTCGACAGCCATATACTCGGCTCGAGTTTGTCTTCTATTTGACGAGATCCCGCCCCTTAGGTGGGCTATAATTCCAACCTCGCACACAGATTAGCGCGCAGATATTTCCGTTTCATCGTATGGTCATTCTTATCCTTGTCGATTTCGATCTTGGCGAGTTCAATTTTATACTTCCGGCAGTAATCGAGAAAATACCATGGCTCGTACAATTTTATACGACCTCGTTTCATCCAGCTTCCACTTACGATTCCCCGACTGTCTCCGCGAATTTGTAACTTTTTGCGCGCACGCGGCTGAGGTTCCTAACATTACACGTCGAATTATGAGAGATACCAAGTTGGTCTGTGCGCGCGTAAAAGTTTTCGAGTGCATTCGAAGTTCGAAAAACACGTGACGCGCGTACTATCCCGCAATTCGATGATGACATTGTCAACCGAAAAAGCATCTCTGTCTCCCTTAATTAATTTAGCCGGATCGAGAGAATAATGATGGGAATTTTACCGATCTGTCACAGCCGACTTCTCAAGTCACTCGCGTGGACAAACGCAACGTCCGTGATTTCGAAATACGAAGCGACCGAAACGATTAATTGTCAGGATTGAAAGCACATTTGTGTTGAGCTTATTTAAATATTGCCGATTCGCGTGATGGAAATAACGAGGCGTGCAATGCACTGGCAATTAAATACAGATACCGCAGGCTAAACATGGAACGAATGCCGGAGATCAAACACATTCGCTCGTCATCGGAACGTTGCGATAAAGTGCAGTCTGCGTAATCGATTTTCATATCAAATACCACGGTATTTTATGCACGTCCACGTTGACGCTCCAAAATTCATCCCAGCATAATTAGCCACTTTAGCGTACAAATAACTGCTGCGCTTTTGACTGGTTATGTATCGCGCGCTGCAAATTAATTTTGGAAAAATGGTTACGTCTGGCCAATCAGCGAATATCGATGGTCTTTCCTGCGGAAGAGGTTAAAAAAAATAACTCTTTAAAAGCAAAATACTGAATCCATTCATTTATTCTGTTCACGTAATTGCATACGTTAAGTCATGTTTATTCCATATCGCATCAAATTGCCTATTTGATGTAATACTTTTCACCGGTATTTATTTTCAACAGATTCGTGTGCCCTAATTATCTGCGAAATTCGAATTTGACGACCGCGATTTAATAATCGTGCTGCTTCCGACCTGCATAATCTTTAGAACGCATTGCAAGATTGATTACATGATATTACATACATCAAATTTCCATTTGATTCGAAATAGACGTAAATTGCATTTATTGATCTAATATTTGATGATTACATGTTCTCTAAACCTTCAATAAAACCAGTTGAAGATATATTAACAGAGAAGGTATTTAATATAAATTCAGTAGTATAGTGACATTCCCTTGTATAAAAAAAATTGAACAAATTAAAAACAAAAAAAAACAAAAAAAAACAGGACCATAAGAGTTACAGCTATCTATTTCTTAATATATTGCCCCTTTATTTAATTATTTCAACGATGACACTATTTAAAAAATGAATTTTCTAAAAAAGAGAAAAAACTATTTTTCAACTTGATAGAAAATTATTGACTAATCAATTAATATTGGCAAAAAGAATATATTCTCTTAATATGATCAAATATTGCTTTTGTCATTTTTTGTTTTAACGATTTAAAAAAAAAATCCTTTTTGAGTCGTGACAAACTTTTTTATTAAATTAATACATTTTTTATGATTGATAAAGCAATGTTTGTAATATATATGCACTTACCTTATTCGATAATAAAATCACGTTTCTTGAGTTGTGTCATTTTTATAGTAAAAGAACAATATATTAAACGGATTTGGGTTAGGTACTGTTATCTTTCGTTCGTATTTTTCACGGTAAATTGATTTTTCGATTGAATTTACCCTATCGCGTTGTGATGGCGTTGATAAAGTTTGGGTTCGTTCATTTCTTTTAGATCCGTTTTATCCGTCCCATCGACAACGTCGTATATTCTCACTGACGATGTAGGGTACGTGTCGCCGAGGTTCGATACCCTCGCGACAAGAAATTTTCAGGGCACTCGTAGCACTTGAGGTATATCGTCGTTCTACCCCTATCGCCCCTTACGAACGGGATTCGCGGCCAGAAGGCAGTGCTGCTGAATTATTAAAGGAAGGTCGACGAGGTTGTCGCTTGTTCGAGTCGAGAGCGACCGTGCCATGAACACGGAGACAAAGCGCTCGAGTCGTATATACGAGACGCACGTAGCGATGGTGATTTTAATCGTGCTCGTTGCGGCAAAGTTCCAATATTTGGATCAACTCCATCTTCGCCATTGTAGTCGCGATTCTGTATATCGCTTTGGAAAAGCCCATCCTTTCACGAAAATGATTTCCTCCTTTTCACTTGTGCGCGATATAATATTAGATAATTTTAACGTTTAAATCGATTGTAAGTTACGATTTATAGCAGCCATTCAGCAAAACTGACCTATGTCGTTATCTTCTTTCAAAAATAACATAATTAAGAAAATGTGATTTTCGAATTATCACCATGAATTAAGTACGTAATCCTATTAATCGTTAAAAGTGAACTCACTTAACTTCATAAATAAAAATCATAAAAATTCGTTAAAATATAAACATGAAAAATGATAGTAATCTAAATTCGTTTATATCACTCCTTCATTTAAAAAAATTAAACAAAAACACACAAATTAAAAAAAAGTGATTTTCGGATTATTACCATAAATGAGTTCAATATTAATCATTACTCTCTATCAATCTCACTAAAAGTGAACTAATTTAATTAATAAGAAACTGTCACAACTCAGAAAGAGTGGTTTCAAAAAAATTGTCAAAATTGTCACAACTTAAAGAATGATTTTTAAAGTTTTTTTAAGATTTTTTTTTAAAGTTGTAAAACGACAAAAACAAAATGACAAAAATGACATTTAATCATGTTAAGAATATATTCTTTTTTTTTTTTGAGAAAGTTAACTTTTTGAATTGTGTTACTTTTGAAGTAAAACCATAATATACATTTTCGTAGAAGTTTCCTGAATCTTATCATAAATCTGTTAAAGTTTTCAGCCGTAATGTTGCGTAAATATTGATATTTTTTACAAGAAATGTCCTCACAGAATTTCAATGAAACGAGTGAGAGCCACTGCTGAATAATTCCAGTTGCATCTAAATCTGTGTTGCGGTCCGTGTGTGCTCAGTTTTGAAACAAGAGCACGGTCTTGTAGTGGGATGATTTTCGACTTTTTTAACTGGCGTAGTTGCGCATGACCGTTTGGCATAGCGCAACGTGTAGTTGCAACTATTGTTTCTTCCGGACGTAATAGATTGCGCGAATCTAATTTAATCCCTTCGTTCGCAGCGTCCCCGAACTCGTTTAGATAAGTGCTGTTAATTACAAGTGCCGCAATCAACTAATCCTGTCAAATGCCCCTTCAAGATCATTCAGGCAGACAAAGGTAACATCGCGCAAATTACAAACGTCGGCGATATGTTCCCATGTTGACATTCACTGTCATTTTCATGTCAGTAAGTTTAATTGTTCCATCATCTCTCTAGTAATTTTTCCAAGTGACATACTGCCGTTTTCATTCTTAACATGCGTAATATTCTTACATACGAACATCGAAAATATTTGTAAATACCTATAATGTTTATATTAAAATATAACTGTTAAAAAAAAAAAACAAAAAATTATACCTTCTACGTAACTATAATTTCAAATAATAAAATATGTTAAAACTACCAAAATTTTTATCTGTTATTAATACAAAATATACTTCATATTTTTACAAAGAATCTATATTTTGTAAAATTTTTTAAATCTCTAGACATTGAACTTAACATTAATCTGAACTCATTAAAATATATAAACAATTGTGTTGTTCAACTAGAATATTTTATATTGCAATTACGATATGTTAGCCTTTAGATTAAGTTAAAACAACAGATTAAAAATGTTGAGCATCACTGACGTCTGACTAACTTCGTTCGTTCACCCGCGTTACACACGCGAGACCCGCGAGTAACATCTAAACTCTTTTACAGCTGCACTCTGTATCTATCGTTCCAATTATACGATCACTACATTCCAGGAAAAATTCCTTCATCGTTTTTTAAATTGTTTTTTTTTTGTCGGAATATAGTGTGTATAGCGAACAGGAAAAAGCTCACCGTCCAAATTATACATTGAAAAGATTCGCTATATCGCCAATACAAACAGATGTAGTTGAATTCACTATTTAATATCTTCTTTTTCAAACTCTAATTTTAAATATTTAATTATAAATATTTTGCGGCTATAAAAAAAACTGATGATATTAATAATAATAAATGTATCATAAATCGATAGAACACTGAGAGAAATGATTTTGTTATAGAAAATCGAGGGAAAGCAAATGTGATATTTGTTTAAAAAATGATTGATTTGTTACGATAACAAATTAATTCATTACTGTAACAAATAATCACTAGCAAATAAGAGGCTCATATATATATATATATATAAAAGTCATAGATAGTATCAAATCGAAAGAAATTGATCAATTCTAGTCAAATATTCTGCCTATATTAGACTGTGCTTGGTTGCTCAA
>Ga0157364_1006360_pt1 | contig 12123 bp, 7 predicted proteins | sample AttsexASBM2_FD_111476 | JGI IMG/M metagenome (GOLD analysis project Ga0157364, IMG submission 111476) | Fungus gardens microbial communities from leaf cutter ant in Ribeirão Preto, State of São Paulo, Brazil - Atta sexdens ASBM2 | ecosystem: Host-associated > Fungi > Mycelium > Unclassified ...
ATCAATTTATACAATCATAACATAGACATTAATCTTGTACAAAAAAATATTCATTATAAAAAAAATTATTGAGTTTTGACTTGTTTGATGTGCTGATAGATATCGATGTACTGATAAGATTACGATTATCTCTGGCTACTGAATATTATGCCATATTAATCCGTCTGATAGTTTGACATAATCTTTCAAAGAACGACGTGTATTTCAGAGCTCAGTCTCTCACCTGCACGTGACGCGAACAGACAGCCAGTCCGATATCGCGGTATCCATCGTGACATGTGGCGGTAACGATAAATTTAATCAATTTTATGAAAACGTTGAAAGAGTCGACATTCGGATAGATACATCACGTAAATTTTAATCCAATTATTTCTTTAACATTCGTGAAATTTTTCTTCATTTATTAGAGCATACATTAACGTTCTGTGCAGTTATTTGTGCATTTTTATGTATTAGATATTATTAAAGTGTAGAATTTTTAAAGTTTAAAAAAGAATATAAAATTAGACTGAATTCAAAAGATTCAATCGCTGTTCAATTTTTATAGTGTAAAATATAAATTCGTATTTATGGGTGTATGTGCGTTTTATGTAAAGATCTAACATGGCTTACTGAAATTGCTATATTAAATTTTTTTTATTTATATTAGTTTTATTAAAATTTTGAACCGTCGAGTCCAAATAATCGGATTATCATAAGACCTTATATTATCAATAATCTGTACCTAATCTCTCGCATGATATTATTAAATGTTTTTCATATCGTATTTGTAAAGTTGTTCGCGATCATCATACTGTCCTAATAAGAAAAAACTACCATAAAAGAAAACAGCTTAAAGCAAAATTCAATCAAGTGAAAGGAATACTGACCGCAGATTTGCCTGTTAGAAAGAAATAACGTCGTTTAAAAACAAACATTTTTTCTTTATTATTATATATATCATCCATAAACCGTAAAATTTATTTAACTTTTAAACTTTTTGTTCTTGATATTTACGTAATTGAAAATTCTTTTTTCCTTTGCGAAACCGCAGTAAATGATTATTACATTGTTTGTTTGTTATTCGTAGCTTACATTATAGTTACATTTTCCGCAGACATAGGATTTTTAGGAATATTCTCGCAATGGATTCACCAGAACTGTGAAAGTTTCCATTTGATCTTGAAAAGCTCACCTCTTTAAAATGGATAATGAACTTAGACCTCTCGTGAACAGCGGAAGAATAGCAGCGTCCACGAAAATCGCTTATGCTCTTGGACATGTTTTCAATGACCTAGCAGCTGCTATGTGGTTCTCCTATACCTTAATCTATCTGCAACGAGTTGCATTATTAGAGCCTATCGTCGCTGGTGCGCTTTTACTCTTAGGTATGTGTCGATCTATTCATGCGCGAACGATGCTACTATTAGTCATACTATTGATTAATGTTCAAACAATCTTCATTCAAGGACAAGTAATCGATGCCATTATGACACCCATATTTGGTTTTCTAATTGATCACTATTGCAAGAAAAAAATTTGGCACATCATTGGATCCGTGATGGTCACTCTATCTTTCCCCGTAATATTCGGCGGTTTTGTCAATTCATCTACTACGGTTGCGATGCTTTTATATATAACAAGTATTACGATATTTCAAACGGGTTGGGCAGCCGTACAAATCTCTCATTTATCGATGATCCCCTCGTTAACTAATTCCGTTCTAGCTCGAACAGATTTAACCGCAATAAGGTATGCGATTTGTGTAATAATCTTTTGAAAACGTGGGATTCTAGATAGATAATTGAATGGTGATAATTGAAGCGAGTTCTATAAATGTTATTTCAAGGCAAATTTACTCCTAGATATTCTGCTCAAGTTGGTGCGGCTGTGGTAGCTTTTGTAGTAACATGGATAGTTCTACCAACTAGTGGCGAATCGATAGTTCAATTGAATCAGCAAGATGATTATAAATTCAGAGTACGTATGAAGAAAAAAAATGATAAAAAAGATATGCATGTGATTCTGATTTGCAGAATATCGTTCTGGTTCTCACAGCTTTCGGTTTGACCGCGACTGTCTTTTTTCACATTTTCCTGAAAGCGAATCTCTTGGAACAAACAATATACCTAAAACCGGACATCGAAAAGTCAATTAAGTCGTCGAACGTTTCATTGAATCGTCGAATATCATGGATCGATGTCACGGTTTTATTAAGAGTCGCGATGCTATACGTGGCGAGCAGATTATTTATCACTCTCACTACGATATATTTGCCATTGTATATAGAAGAGACAAAAGTTGATGGTAAGCAAGCGTTGGCCAGTGTGCCGTTAGTATCATATGTATTCTCATTCACGGCCGCTTTGCTACTCAAATATCTCAACAGAATTTGCAGTACCAAGGTAAATTTTTATAATAAGAAAAAAAAAAAAGAAAAGAAAAGACAAAGAGATGCTAAGTATATTTTTGTTTCGTAGGCTTGCTACTTTTTCGGCGCTATAATTGGTATAATCGCCGCCGTTGTCACGGAATTTATCGGAAGTAACTCAACAGTCGTATACATCGTTGCCATATTAATTGGCGTGGGAAGCTCTATCACGATGGTCACCGCATTGAGCGTCACCGCCGAATTAATTGGCTGTCGAACGGAACGTAGCGCGTTCGTATATTCAATCGTCACTTTCCTCGATAAAATCATAACTGGTCTCGTAGTGATATTCATCGAGAAATTGTGAGTAACTAATCCAAATTTCATTTAATTGCAGCCCTTCCATAATATTAAAAATTGTTATAAACAAATATAACTTACTTTAAGAAAAATGTTTACTTTACGATTTTAGATTAATAACGCAAATTTGGCTAATTCATTGTTTCTAAAACTCATTTTTTTTTTTTTTTTTTTTTTTCAGGAGATGCAACGACAAAAAACTTTGTCCTACTTATAATCGAGATACATTGTCCATCGTTTGTGCTTCGTCAATGATACTGGGACTTATAACTTTGCTATCTGTATCGCGTTCTCTTACTTAAGATATTAATGAATTAATATTTTTTGTATTATATGTCGTGTAAGCCATGATTGGAAAAGTTACTTTTTAAAAATAACACCTTACCGTTATCGTTATTTGCAGTAAAAAGTAACTGTTATTCATTATTATGAAGTCTAAAAAGTGACGCGTTACTGTTAAAAAATCATTACTTTTCGTTACTTTTTTTTGTAATTATGCAAGACGGACCTACTTACTGATTTTAATAAAATTAAAATCATTCGACGTATTTTTGCATGAAAAGAATGAATCTGACAGAAAAATAAGTGTCACTCTGTCCGGCGAACTGAGATATTAATGGTTAAAGGTTGATGACTATTGAAGTAAAGAAATTTGTTGAATTAAATCATTTCGTGCAAAAACGATTATTGAATATATGATACCTAATTTCATCAAAATCGATGAATAAGCTTGTCTTCTGCATAATTACACTTTTTTAAAATATTAAAACAGGTTTCTAAAACAGAATGCTAAGAATGCAGAATATAAAGTAAATATAAAATATTCAGAAAGATATTTATATCTTTGAATATTTTTATCTTTCATTAACATTTTACATACTTATGTTTAATTCTATGGTATGTTATTATATAATAAATATTTTAGTGTTCTTATGCTAAAGTAAGGATAGTGAATGAAACAAAAATAGGCAAAAAGTTTTTGGTTTATTTACCTATAATCTTTATTGTTCATGACGATCGTGACCTATAAAAAAAGTAACAAGTGTAACGAAGTCAATTTTGTTACTCGTTATTAAAGAAAATATAACGTCGTTAACTTTAATTTTTCGTTACTAATAAAAAAACTTTTTTGTTATTAATAAAAAAAATAACGGTGTTACCAAAAAAGTAACGAAAAAGTGTAACGTCATTATAAGTAATGCGTTACTTTCCAATCCTGATAAACCATATAACATATTTTCTCAACATTATTAGCAGTAGATAAAAAAATGTTTTGTATTGTTTTATATTTCGTATTATTTCTGCATCGTTTTTTAAATGATAAATTTATCATACCGATTACACTAACTTTTCGAAATTGATAAGAAAGTTAGTACGTCATTCTTATAAAAAAAAATAATGATAGTAGCACTTTTTACAGTTCCTTATAAAAATGAAATAGAGTTTTGTATTTGTTTTACAAAATTAGCACGCTATATTTTTAATTTTGATTTTTTTTAGTATAAAAAATGCGAAATCTTTTTTATTTTTATAAAAAACCTATAAAACTATGAAAAATGCTACTGTCATTATTTTTTTTTTTTTATATTAATAGAATGTCGTGCTAATTTTAAAGATCCAACTGGACAATGGATTTACTAAACTGTGATTTAATTATAAATCTCTTTATCAAAATATAAAGAAAAATAAAATAATATTTTCTTTATATTATTTCGGCAAATTTTTTTAGATTATTTCTATTAAAAATAATAAATATTAATTCTTTTATAGAAGTTATGTCATTTTGATTCCTTTAAAATTAATTAGTGCTGTTTAATTAACATGAATTAAATGAATATTACCTAGTAATTGTGTTAGAAATTTTGATGTTAATTCTGAAGAGTTAATTATAGCGAGTTCACTCATCAATTACAAAACGTAAGTATTTCTACATTAGTATTATATTTTTTATTTCTTTTTTTATATTAACCTTCACAATTTGCTTTGGCAACTGCGTACACAGTAGACACTTGGGTTACCCCTGCTAAAGAAAGCATTGAAGTTGTGGGAAAACAATTATGCATTGTCTACCAACACATAAATGGTTTGGACAGTAAATGACGTCCATGACATCCGCAGTCAGAGCTTATCTTTTCAAAAGGAAAAAAGATAACAAGGAAAGAAAGACCTGAAGTTTATTATTGAGTGGATACGGACCCAGAAAAGATTACATCATATTCAAGGTTATATCATATTCGAAAATATTTAAAAAATATATTTCATACAAGTTATTTCTAAAAAATATCTATGTAAAAGCTGTTTAAATTATATCTAAAAGATACTGCAAGATTTTTTCTAAAAGCCACAAAATTTTTATCTGTCTGGGAATAATCTTGTGCGGGAGATATTTCTATTCTAATCTCTTTTATGGGAAAATGTGATAACGATTCATTTTTCGAATTTACAGTATCTTAAACAATGGTAGGTAAGATACTCTTAAAATTTATCTAGATATAGATATAGTTACAAAAATTTATCTAAATACAGATATAGATACATATATTAAGATGTATATAGGTACAGATATCAGATACTTTGAAAGTATCTTCAGATATTTTTAATTTTATAATAACGTAATTTTGTAAAAAACATATTAAATGAATCATTCATTTATTTATTTTTGTTACATTTCTCTCTCTCTCTCTCTCTCTTATTGCCCGTAACTGAGTGTGGTGACTTCTCATATGCCTGTGGTGCGCACGCTGATTGTGCACAGTCATATGGAACCTACTAATTAATGTTAATTCCCAACGATGATTTTTGTTGAGAAAAGTTCTCTTGGCAAAGATACTTTCGGTAGTTTGCCATTGCCTGCTGAGAGGAGCTATGAACGTTCGAAAAATTTTTCAGTTCTGTATGGGACCCAAGATTTTTGGCATAATAGTCTCGTATGTTGCATGCCACGTTCGCACTCGTTATATTTATATAGATAATTGAAAAAAACTTATAATTATCATAAAACGATTTAGGATAAGACGATATTATTCATCATAGTTTTATAAATTAAAAATGCTTCGAGCATTGTATTTTCAGCTTAACTATACATGCGTTAGAAATTTTACAATCGAAGATCACTGGCTGCAGAAAAAGCAGTTGTGTAACTGTAAAATTCTTTAATATGACTGATTTGCATTTAGATCCTGTGAGGAACTAAAGGAAAGACCAATCATGTTGCAGAATTTTGCAACAGCAAAGCTACTTTTTTTCTGCGGAATAGAATCAATCGACAATAGCCTAGTTTCCACCGAGGGTTTAAACCGGATTAGAACGTAAGACCCAACCAACTGCAGTCGAGTATTCCCCTGTTACAGTCGAACAACAGGAGAATGCTCGACTGTAGTTGGTTAATTCTTACATTCTGATCCGGTTTAAACCCTCAGTGGAAACTGGGGGTTTAATCATGCATAAAATAAAATTATGACTATGTTGAGGAAATGTATCTGAAAAATGTATTTGAAAATCAGTTCAGATGCTGTATTTTTTTATCTAAATACAGACACAAATACTCGAATTTGAATGTATCTCAGATACATATTAGATATATAAAATGTATTTCTATACATATATATATCTAAATAACAATATTGCTTATAAATAACGTAAGACAGTATTATCTATATTCAAAGATAATACTCTTCGACTTGGATTAAATTTCAAACAATCGATGATTAATAGAACCATAGCAAAATTTCTATATAAATAAAAAAATAATATTTCATTAATTTTAGCGAAATAGTATAAATATCGCTTATATTAAGTTAACATGAAATAATATGATAATAATCCAAGATTTTTCATTATAGACACACACGTTTTTCTCACGAGGGTGTTTATCATTCGCGCAGGATTTATCATCCGTGCCGGTTTATCATCCGCGCAGGTGTTACTCCGAAGTTTTAATTCAGATGTCATGACGTTGACGGTTTGTGGTAAACGGCCGTTATAACCGTCCCGACGGAAGGTGGATTGGTGGATAGCCGGATAGCGTCGCTCGGAGCTCGAACTGCTTGGACTGCTCGGAGCAGCAGCGGTGGCGCGAGAGTACGATGACCCGTCTGTTCGCATGTTACGAGCGCTGGCTCGTCGCGGTTGCGTCGTAGTACGTCAAGGCAGATATTCCCTTTATCGCGCGTAGAAAGCACACTCGGGAGTTGGGAGACGGGAGTCGGGAAGAAGAAGGGAGCATAGACGGGCGGCGGGTGAGCAGCGGCGAACCGAGCCATTGCGCAGCCGCTTATTTTGTTCGGTGGGCGAGAGGCGGGCGGTGACGGACGCACGTTTAGCGGGGCATGGCGCGGTGCGCGTTCTAGTAAACAAGTTGTGTGCGAGTCGCGCGGGGAATCTTGCGCCCTGACCGAGCAGCCGCCGCGCGATATTTATTTAACGACGCGACGCGTCGCGTCGTCCCTCGACCTCTTTCAAAGATCTCGCCGTTCTGTCTACGGGAACGCTGGAAAACGCTGAGGAACGCTCAACAACGCTCAACGCTCAACGCGGCCGAGGGATAAACAAAACTCGGACAGCCGCGAGAGCCGATTCGTCTCTCTCTCTCTCTCTCTCTCTCACTCTCTCTCTTTCTCTCTCTCGCGCTTTCGCGTGTTATGCGTTCGCGGGTGTGAATGGTGTTGGTGTACGCGGAGAAAAGTTACCGCCACTGTGTTCGCCACCGGTCCTGGGCTCCTGGGATCTCTAACGGAGGAGGCGATCTGGCGATCTTCGATCGTGCCTCGACGGAAGGAGCCGTCGGCGAGTCGCCGTCGTCGCCGAGTTATGACACCTCGCTACGCGTTTTGGGGCTTCCGACTAGACGCCGTGCCTCGGTGAGTCCTCTCCTCTTTTCGATTCTCTCCTTCGCGTCGTTTTCGCTTTTCCGCCGCACGCGCGCGAACCACCATGTAGCTCGAGTCTCGGCTTTTCTGTGACGTATTCGCGGTGTAATTCGACTACTATCGAATACATGGAATACCATTGCAAGCATACAGTTTCTTTTAATTAATACCCATCTCATGAAATGTCCGATGGACTTGTTTTTCTTCAATTTTCGGCTTTTATCGAAATGTTTTTCCCTGTCCTTCCGTTTATCTACCTATTTATCTACCTGTTCCGAATCGCATTCCTTTCCTCGCTCCGTCCTCAATAGAGAAGGAACTCGATCGGTAGCAGCGGGGGGTAAGGAAAGAGACATGAGGGGAGGAGGGGGAGGGGAGGGGGGAGGAGGGCGGGGAGGGGGAGGGAGAAGTGCGCGCGAATAATACGCGAAATTTTTTTCGGAGCAACGCGTCGCCCTTGGGCGTTGTTCCTCACGTCGTGGGTAATCGTAAGCTCGACGATGCGAAAGAGTCCTTTTTCACGAAGCACGCATGCTTTCCATCGTGCTCGGCGCGGCGACACACGAGTATCAATGGCCTCCGCGAGCTCGCCGTGAAAATTGCTCGTTTGCTTACGAGAGGGACGAGTAGAGAGTCGGAGAGCGACGAGAGGAAACGAGACGGCCGACTGGGTTCCACGTAGGAGATGACGATTTTTTTTTTTTTTTTTCCCCCCCGAGGAACGAGGGGCGAGGGAAAAGGACGCAGAGGCGGACCGCCTCCTCGATTGTCGTTTCTGCGAATCTCGGCGAGGTAAACGTGCACGATGTCGTTTCCTTCGGTCCTGGCACGGATTCGATAGGCAGAAAGCAGCGTGGCGACGGTTATATCGCGTCCCGCGATATTTCTCTCTTTAGTCACTGACCTCGCGGCTGTTCGGCTAACCTCGTTCGCCGCCGCGCCGCGCCGCGCCGCGCCACGCCACGCCACGCCGCGCCGTCGCGTCGCAAGAGAGCGAACGTCGCGACGACGTCGCCCCGAGCTCGGGGAGAGGACCGTGTAGCTGTAGAGAACCGCGAATTCGGCTCGGCTTGTCTCGGCTCGCCTCGGCCCGATTTCAGTTCCCGTCAAAAACCCTCTTTCGCGAGCACCTTTGTGGCTACAGGCTTGTGCTTCTACCAACTTCTACTCGCGGACACGCATTCCGCACTCGCGTGCACGGATGATTATCATAAATATATATTGTTTGCGAGAAAGGTTTGCGCCTATGTTATTGCGATTCACCGCTATTCGCTCGATTTATCACGACGCTGCTTCTCGAGCTGCGTTCTTGAGCCCGCCCCGTAGAATAAACAATAAATGTCTTCCGTCTTTCCTTTCTCTCGGACCCAACCTTCTGGAAAATTGACATGTAGAGCTCTTACGCCGAATTACCGATGGCGTTTTGTTTTGGCACTTGGATAGATATCGGTATATTCTCTCGTTGAAAATCACGCTGGTGGCGATTTAATCCTTGCGAGGTTCTATTTTTCGAAGTCGACGGAATACGTCTTGTTAGCCGGAATCCCTTTTCTCGCGTAATCGCGGCGCCGAAAATGGACGCCATTCCTTCCTGCGATTATTTGCGAGTTGGCGAACAGTGCTACGGCAGAAGCGTATCGATCGAATGTTCATTGTGATTGATTTCTGATAAGAAATGTCTGATTGATAGCAACGACATATCCAATGTTCTTTACTAGATATCGAATCAACTATACGCAACTCGTACTATATTTGTAAGAAAAGTCGCATCTATAAAAAGAAGTGTTCGTTATACGCGCAAATTATTTCTCAAAGAGTCAAGAAAATGAGAGAGAAAAAGGAAGACTGGCTGCGTTCAGCAGAAAAAAAGCAGCTTTGCAATTGCTAAGGTCTTAATTAAATTTTTCTTGATTTATGCATTCAAATCCAGTGAGACATTAAGAACCGAGAATTATTTAACAAATTATTAAGATGGATCAGGTGAGATTGTTTAATATGATTGATTCTTGCTTACTGGATTCAATTCCTCACTGGATTCAAATGAACAATCATATGAAAGAATATCTTAGGACAGTTGTAAAGCTACTTTTTCTGCTGAACGCAGCCATTGGCGCGTGCGTGATGATCTTTGGATGACGCCGGAATCGATAGGATCGCATTCGGAATTGAGATCAATTCTCCCGGCGGAATTATTTCGCACACTCGATACTGCATTGTTAAATGCCCTCTTATTAGGCTGACCGTACGGAAAATAACGTGGAACCCGCATGAGTAACGACGACATTTACGACATCATAGACATCAGCAGAAGTTGTTGCCTTGGTGTACCTTAACTAACGCGAAAGAAGTAAAGTGTCTGCGAGAGACGTTTAGCCTTGAAAATATTCGTAAAAATGATATTGGATTATTTGACGGCTGACATTAACGACAGGTAATAACGTCGAGCCGCAATGCTTAACCCTTTCTCTCTTCCTCTTTCTTATTCGTATTTTATTATTCCTACGAGCGCTGGCGGTTCGTTTTATCTCCGGGCATCGTCACAAATCACAGAACGATGTCAATGATTTTTTTTTTTCCCTCCCCTTCCTCCCCCCCCTCCCTCCACGAAATTATCAGATACATTGATTCTGGCAAAAGTGAGCCTGTAGGCTATTGTTTCGCATCGATAACAGAAATGTTGAAAACGTTTGTTTCCCGTTATTTTCGAGCAATGCGCTATACTACCGTTTTATAGAAATGACGATGACGTCCAGACTGCCCGCTTGCGTCGTCATATCGTAATTGGATAGCTTCGTTCCCCGAGCAAAAGTACTGCGCCAACGATGGCACGGAATGTCACCGCTGTTGCGCTATTAACGCGTACCAAGGGCACATGCACCCAATAGAACGATTGGCCAGCATTGTTATACATACTAAGGGGAACTTGTGGCTCCGAATATTGTGCCGACATTTATGACGCTTGGCAATTGAAAAAAATTGACCGATCAAAATCTCATCAGATCGGTATTGAAATGAAAATTGATCGTAAAGCAGAAGATCTCACCGACGCGACGCGAATAATTTCAAGTTTATTTCCCTCGAGACGTCTATCGACGATTGCTCAAGATTGTTACGAGTTGTCGATATTCACTGCAATCACACATTTCCATGGCGCCACGATGCATCCTCGCCAATAGCAAAGATGCATCTCGTAGTTCAGCGTGTCCCGCTTTACGCTGTTGCAATGTCTTACATATTTTCCGTAGAACATAAAATCGTCGCGTCATCGCTGTCGCTCGTCATGCTTCTTTTTGGTGTTGAGGTAGCTGTTTTTCTTATCGTAACTACATGTTGCGCGTGTCCTTGTCCGCTTTTACGGGATTTCGACTTTCTATTCGAGCGTGCGTACTCGTTCGGCACAGAAAATCTAATTATCCCCATGGATCTATAGAGTAGCATACAACGTCAAGCGTGACTGTGTAACGCGAACAGTTATTTAGAGATCGGATCTTAATTTGCTCGCTAATTCGTTAATTGGCTCGTATTATTTGTACCACCTATGACAATTTTGTTCTAAAAAAGATCGCACGAGCGAGCGAGTATTGTTTTGCAATAATCGCGTGCATAAATAAATACGCCGGCACAAAGCAATTTGCGATCGTAATTAGTGTTATTTGACGTATTATCACGCAATTAAGACAAGATTGGTGCTCGGAAAAAAAAAAATCTGTGCTTCAAAATTGAGGACAGTAACTGGATTGTTCTCTGTCAAAGAAAAGAGAAAATTAGACTTAATGCTCGTAGATTAACTTTAATCTCGGTTCAACTCTTACTCTTCATCTTTTTCTTATTCTTAGAAAAGTAGAAAAAGATGAAGAGTTAGTTGAACCGAGATTAAAGTTAACCCACATTGATAGAAATGGGTATAAATCGTGTAATATAATGTAATATTTTTGAAGGTGTTTAAATTAGGAGAACGTATAAAGATAATAAAAGTAAAAAGGAACTTTCTCTTTCGCGCTTTTTCTTTGCGGAAAAATGATGGAAAAATTGAATCGACAGTTTCATTTTGGAGCAGCAACGTGTTTTTCCATGACGTCGTCTATTTTTCGTTTTTACCGCCAGCTAATCTGCATTAACTCATCAATCTGAATACAATTAACCTGGTTCATGTTTATCGAAAAATCCGTTTCTCGATAACGCATATTCGTCGAAGAATCAGCGGACCATACTTTAGCTGAAAAACATTTTACGTGAGCGAAGGTGTTTCCAAATACTAATTCGGCCGATGTTAAATCAGCGTTTTCACGCAAGAACGAATATTCGTACCGCGCCTCACATCTCTCGATCGCCGTGCTTGTTTTACCTACATAGATGCCGGAACGTAAACCGCATTCCGTGCAAAGCGTATCGGGTGTCTTGAGAGTACAACGCGATGAGTGGGAGGTTGTCTCTTAAGTTTTTTTTTTTTTTTTTTTTTTTTAAAGTTTTTAAGGTTTTATAAAAGAGAAGAAAAGAAAAAGGGGACGTCCCCCTTTTTCCCTTAAAACACCCTTTAATTATGAA
>Ga0157364_1006361_pt1 | contig 12121 bp, 10 predicted proteins | sample AttsexASBM2_FD_111476 | JGI IMG/M metagenome (GOLD analysis project Ga0157364, IMG submission 111476) | Fungus gardens microbial communities from leaf cutter ant in Ribeirão Preto, State of São Paulo, Brazil - Atta sexdens ASBM2 | ecosystem: Host-associated > Fungi > Mycelium > Unclassified ...
AGGATTTCGCTTACAAATTTATCGTAAAATCATTTTTGTCCAATTCTTTCCAAAAAAATCGCTGATTGCAATTTAAGAAATTTTCGATCGTAAACTCGTTATTTCATAGATATATCAAACTTGAAAGACAACTAGGGATTCGCGATTTTGGTATCGGGAATTCTAGATAGTAAGTAGATGACCATCTGTGAAAACGGGAAATTCTTTTCAAAATTGACAGAATGGGCGCTTAAAAGTGTACTTAAAAGCACAGTTACGACGGCTATTAGCGGCGACGGGGCGTCTCGTGACTCACAATTTGTAGGACGGAGCGGCATGTCCATTAGATAGAGCGTCTCTAGACAGACCGTCGACATTTATCGCAGGCGTGGAGGTTTGTCCTCTCAGATTAACTCACCACGCTTTCCTTTTTACGATTCAGTTCCCACCCGGACGGGATAGCTCCCGCCGGTGGTCCTATGGTTAATGATTACATGTATATCATAATATATTTCTGATTATCCACTCTGCACGTCGTCCGTGCACAATTGTTTTCTAAGCTGCCAAAGCAGAATAAATACATTTTTCTAAAGAAAAAGAGCTAACTGTCTCTTATCCTCTAAATACATATAGATGTAATAATATAGATACGAGAAATAAAGAAAACGAAGAAGTCGAAGGTACGAAAAAGAATGTTCGGCGGAATATTCAAAGTTTTTTCCTCTGCATTTCAGGTAGAACAAATGCCTGAGACTTTTTCGGCGAAGGATTAAGGACCTCCTAATTAGGGATACGATGACGATGTCAAAAACTGCGAAGGATGCCTGGAGGAACATGAAATTGGTCTAACCTAGGCGTCCTTGGCACAAAAGCCGGTGAATAATAGTATTATTTTTCATTTCGACTTTATTATTGCAACACGAAGATGTGCTTTAACATTCACTAAGCTTCCCGAAATTCCAGTCTAATCTCTAGATTTTTATCTGATAATTTTTTAGTTCTCCTAAATCCATCTATTTTACATGATACGCGTCTAGAAATATAGAAATATAGAATTTGAAACATAGAAAAAAAAATGGATAATTTTTCTTACCCTTCTTTAGTGTTCAATACTCGATAAGCCGTGATTGTGTGAGAACCATGACTCTTCTGAATCTTCGTGTGTGCACTATGATACAACCTAAGTTCAGCGCCAATTATGTATTCTTCAGGTGGTACTTCGGACACATCGAACCAGAGCCTCTTCCCACGTTCGTGTCTCACCCCAGGGACGTGATGATCTATTTTAAATTACAAGTCTGCGATCAGTCAGGCATTATTCAGAATGGCCGCTTATAATCACGCAACAACAATCATACACATGGTCCATAAATTTGGATATAAAAATATCATATAAAATAAAGGATTCAAAAAAATATTTTTTTGTATTCAAAGTGAAATTCTTTTCAATAAATGCATCATTCTGTTCTCGTTTCAATTTTTTCATTTGATACATTAAATAGTCCTCTTTTGTAATTATCTTCAATCTTCATTGGTCAAGTCACAGGGTAACTTGAATTTTTGAAATGTCGAATGATTTAAAAAATTGTTATAACTTACATCACTCATTATCCTATTTATCTAACATTCTCTAATATTTCTTGTTTTCGAAATTGAAAAAATTTGATATTTTAGAAATTACATCGATATAACAACTGTGATCAATCACATGAAAAAGAATACTCAATTTGCAAAGATTGAAAACAAGAGCAAAGTAATGTATATTGATTGTAAAAGATTTTATTTTAAATAAAAAATATTGAAAATATTTTTCTAACATCTTCTGTTTTTTATATAATTTTTATTTTAAAATTTATGAATCACGTTGTGTGTATTTTATGTATATTCACGTTCAATTTTAAGAATATTATTTATCAAACGAAGATAGGAGATAAATTTTGAAAATTATTGAACTGTGCACCGAAATATATATAATACCATGTTCTTATAGATAAACTAGAAAAAAAATAATGCTCTGAAAATAATTCAATTATAATAGTGTAAAATTTCAAGAAGAAAATATAGTTTCCACGTTTAAAAATTTTTTATATATATCTTGAGAAATTTTTTCTTCATCTTTACTGGAAAAACATTTCTACCGAATAGTCTACTTTAGAAACAAGTGTGTAAAGGGTCAGTTTAGGTTATCGATGCAAACTTTGAAACTGATGACTCAAAGCTCAGTCAAACCACAGGAACGTCTACGATGGAATGCCAATTAGTCCTTTTTTTCAATGGGGAGATAACATTTCGTTATCGCAAAACGAAATTTCTAAGAGAATCCAAGTTGAGGTATCTTTAGTGAGCCTACTTGTGAGTCTCTCAAGGAGGTCTTTAGAAATGATCCGTGGACAATAATTCGCAGCGTGAAATCGGGCTCTTTCTTACCGTCAAAGTGATCGCCGCTCTGCGAGCAAAGAAAGAGAGGTAGACTCGGGGGGGGGGGGGGACATATCCTTCATTTGCGGTAGACTCGGGGGGGCTCTAAGTAATGCCTAATGCCTCCGCTGAAGTGGGCGGCTTGAATCCGAACAGGGACGTGAAGCGAGGAGAGAAACGAAGGGGGACATAAAAATTTGTTTTGTTTTTTCGTTCCGACGGTCGCATTCCAACGGTACCAGATTGCCGGGCCTCCTCAGCTCTCGGGGTGGTCCCAAATAGCTTTTGGGACCGTCCATGGAGCGTTCTGTGGCGAGCCGCGTTTTTGTTTTTTACGCCGCCGTTGCCACTACCGCCGCGCTCTTCCTTCCCATCGCCTCCCCCTTCGCGTCTTTCTTAAAGGCATATGTATGCGCTTGTCAGTACACGTACGGTACGGTGAAAAAAAAGAATAAGTTTACGTGTTTTCTTAATTCTTGAGACACAGCGAACGATATTGTGGTTATATTTTTTTAAATAGATGTTTGATAAAAAAATACATAGATTTCTGCGACATAAACTTCTTGAATATATTCTAGAATTCATTTTAAACAAAAAAGTTCATATACATTATATGTCAAATAGGCTCAGTTATCGAGATATGTACAAACTTTTATTAATATTGTAACAAACCAAATTATTAGATTATTATTATTTATCATTTTTATGTGAGTCTTATTTTTTTTAATTACATTAATTGTTCAAAATGTCTGCTTATAAATATGTCTCTCTCTCTCTCTCTCTCTCTCTCTCTCTCTCTCTCTCTCTTTCTCTAAGAACGATTTTACCGAGGGGGTAATCACTGAAATATTGTCCCACAGCTTACATGATTTCATTTGATTTCATATGATTTCATCTGATTATAAATAATTTTTTTCACTATTTTCATTTTTTTCTTTTGAAGTCATTCGATAAAATATATTTATTTATTATTATATTAAATTTTATTTAATATTATACAATCAGATTATATATAGATTTCATATGAATTTTATAATGATCGAGGCCTCTGTCCTACAATTACATTAAGTGGTTACTCCCTCGGATTTTACGCTATCATTTGTCCAGCAATCAGATTAAACATGACTCAATTTTGTGTTGAGTTTAAACTCAATGTCTTATCTCTATAGTCAAGAGCGAAGAGAGAGGAATTGAAAAGGAGAGAAACACATATATTACGAATGAATGGAAAGTTCAGACGGGCATCGACATTATGCTAAAGAAATCCCTCTGGTCGCACAGATCTGTTACATTAAGTTCCGTTCCAGATCCATCCATCTTCGCAGGATTCAGCATCCTAATCTTCGTAATTCGTAGCCGCGCGTCTCCCTCCGGGTAACTGGCCGTCACGCTGTCCGGTGAGGAAGGAACGAAGTGGAAAAAAGAGCAAAAGGCCGAAGGAGGACGAACCCGGGCCTCCAAGTTGAGACATTTTAACCTGCCCGTGGCTTCGCGCGAGGAAAGAGATGCTTATTGACTCGTCTTTCCCAGGGGGGTATCCCATGCAACATGGCCGGTAGAAAGAAGATAGAAAAAGAGAAGAAAGATTTTGTATATAAGACATATAGCCCATGAGACCGCATTCGTGTGCGCAACTCATGGCAATTGATGCACTCTGAATCAATTCTTTCTATCCTTATTTCTTTGATTCCGATTGATTCTCCGTTTCCGTTCTTCTACTCCTACATATTCGCCCTAGCCTTGTCTGTATTTCACATTGTCATTATCTCGCACGGTAGATGTTATTTGTAGTTATAACTACCGATTTATATGCACGTCGCATTTCGCGTCGAACAGCCTAGAACATTCCTCACTGTTCCCCCGACGCGAGGACGACAGCAAAATAGAAAACCGGACATACGAACACGCAGAGAGAACGAAAGAGAGAGAAAGAGAGAGAGAGAGGGGGGGGGAAGCAGTAACGGGTTTCCGGGGAATCTGATGAGCAAAGAAGAAAAAGGGAAGAATAGAGATTCTTAGATTCCTCATCGAGTTTGTGGCAATTTTTTTTGTACTTAAACTGCAGAGTCGCGAAACAACAACGATCGTGTCGAGTTCGCATACTGAGATTTTCGAGAATTCGTTACGTGCGCCTCACATTCCTTGTCGTGACTTCACACTTCAGGAACGTGCTAAAGAAGAAAAAGTATTCTTATGCTTTAATCTTCCAAAGAATTAGTGGAAAATTTCTTAGGACTACTTGGCACGAGGAATTCGAGACAAAGAAGTATCTTGTGTTTTAGAGTTTAAGGGACAAGACGTTTAAGAGATCTTCTTTATGCGTACTAACATTCATCATTTTTATCAACGTAGATAAATTTTAATTCCAGTTTAATTTATTTCTTATCTTTTTCTAATTTTAAGAATTAGAAAAAGATAAATGGCAATGAAAATAAATAAATTAAAATGAAATTAAAATTATTTCATATTGATAGAAATGGATATAAATCAAACTGAAATGTCCACATAAATAATCATAAAATTCAAGTTCAAGTAATTCTGAACCACTTAATAATCTTAAATTTCTGATACACGCATAAATAAAAATTTTTTTAAATTAATTTTTAGATATAAAGCTCTATAATATTTCAATTATTATTTTATCTATTTCGAATAGTTATCAATGATTAAAAAGAATATAGATCCAAAAATAAAAGAAATCTAAATTTAAGACAAATAAATTTTAAAAATTGATAAAAACAGATCTTTATGTATGTATCCAACCGTAGAATTACTCGGAATTTTCAAAAATTGTTCGATCTCGAATTTAGAAAATTTTTTATCTTTATTCAAATGTTTCTCTCAAAATCTAATAATCTTGAAATATACAAGATTTTTCGTCAAAACTCATCGAAAATTGTCCAGAACTTCAATCAGAACTATTCAATCAGAACTTCCAAAAAATTTTCATCATTCATATATCGAGTATTTTTTGCAGACCATTAGTTTTGAAAATTTTGTTAGAGTTAATAGTTTTGATAGGCATTCTGGATAGTTCTCAATGAGAGTTCTAATAAAGTTTTATGGCTCAAGATAATTGGATGGTTTATAAGACACCCGATATTTGAACGATGATTGAAAATTCTAAGTCTGAAGTCAAAAATTTTTCGAGTATTCCGAGTAATTTTGATTGGAATTCTGGATAATTTTCAAAGAATTCTAATAAAAAAGTCTTAATGGCTCAATGCGATTGGATGGCTATATAAGTAGATACCTATTTTTATTGCCTATTTCTGAAATTTTGTTTTAAGTCCAGATCTTTTTTATTTTTAAGTCTATATTTTTTTAATCGTTAAGCACTCTTCGAAATAAATAAAATAATAATTAAACTATCAAGGAACTATTATATCTAATTAATTTTTCAAAAAAGATTTTATGATCGGATTTTTTTTTACCAAGAACTCTGTTATATTCACAAAATAAAGCTATTAAGCCATTCAGGATCATCTGAATCTCGATAAGGAGTTTAGTATCTCCTTTTTTTAATTTAAATTAAAGATTGTTATTAACCGGAATTTTTAATAAAGAACTCTTTGGATGACATTCACAGTCAGATTTTATATTTAGGATTATATTAAGTATATTCTCAAGATGTCATGAAACTAATCAGAGAGCTGCATTAACATCTTAATTAAGACAGTCTTAAAATAAGAATCAACTATGAATACTGGCCTTTGTCTTTTCAAAATGAACTCTAGTCGGGAACTCTAATCAGAACTATAAAGTTTAACGTGAATTGATTAACTTCACATACACTTGCATTTGACATCTTGATGTGAATAGCAAACGATAACGATTAAACGCGAAGAAAATATTTATTTGAGCCAAACGTATCTCTCAAAAAGTTTTCAAATAATCGATTTTTTGATTAATTATTATCGATTTAACGCTAGTTATCTTGATAAAAACTCTTTTTTCTTCTTCTTTTTTAATATGTTAATAAAGATATGTTAAATGTGTGTGTACGTGTAAAATTCAAAGTAAGCAGATATAATTTAAACTTCAAAAGTTAGGAATAAAGATAACATAAAAATTTATTTAGAATTAAGTAATCATTCCCTGCACTCGCAGGGATATTTCATATTTCCGAAACTTAATTTGCACGAAAATCGTGAATATATAATTATATAATAATATAATAAATATATATATATATAGGAATAAAAGAAATAAGATACATAAATAACATAATTATATAATAAAATAACATACACACACATATAAGATATAACATAAAATACACAAAAATAAATACACACACATATATAATTAAGAAATAATTGAAGCTTCGACATTCCAGTTACAAAGATAGATCTAGAATTATTGATCGATAAATCTACCAATTTCGTTAGAGTGTGTCCCTATTATAGTTGGAACTTCGGAAAATAGAATCATAGAAAAGTAATGTAATGGAATTGATCAATCAAAATTATTTAAGTTTAACGTGTTACAGCATCTTTATTCTTTAGTAAGCACCTGTCAAATGATTTGAGAAATTCGAACTTACTGTGAGCCGCAAAAGTCATGATAACATCGCTCTGATCAATCGCTCTGAGATCCTGTCTGCTGAGGTCGAACTCCCCGGCTTTGTGACTACGTGCCACGGGCTTTTCCTCTTCGTCCTCGCCAAGGGCGTTCTTGTAGATATCCAGTAGAAACTTGGGCGCCGACCTCTTCACTTGGGGGGTCCTACCAATGGTGTTCCGTGGACGATCCGGGAGTCCCAGCAGATTCAGAATCTCATGCTCTACTTCGCGTTTCTCATGCTGGCTGACTACACGATGAACCACCGTCTGATCGAAGCCGTTGTCCACGTATAAACCGCTTATCCTTTCGGCGCTACCGATGGTCAAATCGCCAAGGATCGCTGCGAGGATCAGCAGGGTAGAAAAAGGTTGAGCTGACATAATGATGTCAAGGAGGAGTCAGTGTCTTTTAATCGTAATCCCTTCTGCTTTCCTTTTCAATTCCTTATCCTCTTCCTGGACTTTTCTTTTCCTTTTTCTCCCAGCAAAATTCTTCGGCTGATGTTATAAAAGTTATCTATTTTTTCTTCTTTTCCCCGTCTGGTAAATTCTTCCTTCTTTCTTTCTCTTCACTTTTCTCCGCGAATTTATCTGCGAAAGAAAGTAAGTTCTTCCACTTTTCTCTCGCATTCAATTCCCGCGATTATTCAATGTTACGGCGAAGTGCACGAGTATCTTCGTATAGCTTCAGCAACAGCACGAAAGTTCCAGAACTATTCAAATATTTTCGAACACCATAAGCAAACAATTCAAAGGTTACCAAGCTGAAAGTATTCGCGAGTTTAATTCAAAAGTTTCACGGTCTAAGCAACTATGAGAATCTAAGGACTCTCAACGATCCCATCGCGAGCCAATGCGACAGTCGAGATTCCTGAATAACGGTGATCTTGATCGATGCGGATCCTGGTGAATGGTGATCTGGATCAACAACGCTTCCGGCACAGCGATTGCGCGCGTTGCGGTTTCGTTGTCAGGAATGGACATCGCGTGTGCGCGCGCGCGCGGACCCACACGCTGCAGGTAACGCTCTTCGTCCTCGAATGTCCTTAACGGCTTGGTGACCTCGTGTTACGACTCACTCCGCTGTATCGTCCACTGGTACCGTGAAAATCTCGCTGGTCCCGATCGTCCCTTGTTATCAGTGCATGCCAGAGATTCTACGTCATTGCGATTGCGCCAGGATTTAACTCCTATGAGGAAAGCAGGAAATTTGCTGTGCATCGCGTTTTCCCTGATGATACGCTGCGCGTTTCCGTCAATCACACTCTTACGATATCATCGTTTTCTTTTTCCAAAAATAAAATTTACGTTGCTTATCACATAATTACTTGTACACAGTTTTTAAATCTACTAAGTTTTTAAATCTCTAATTATTGTTCGTTCTTCAATGTTTTCGCGACATAAAGCATAACATTAGCGCTATAACTATCCGAATCTGTACTAAAAATTCAAAATCGTTAATCCGAATCTCTAAACGTAATAATAATAATAACAATATAAATATAAGAAAAGAAAACGGTGATCACTTAGCTTGAATGTTTTTATTTCAGCTATTTTTGTCGGACACTTTTTGAGAACTTTACTTTATACTCCGAGACATTCTATCGCCGCAGGAACACGATTCCAGTAGAACTGACAAATACCAGGGTTGATTCAGTTGATTGCCAATCGTTGACGTGATGAGGAACGATCGTGCTCGTCCAGAATTGATATTCGTACAATCTTGCTAAGTGTGATAGAACGTTTGTCAACGTTTGTCGTAAAGTCGAAGAACCAGCTTGAATATTTGTCGTAAGTGATCGTGGGTCACCACCGCAGATGACTCCTGCCGAGTCTGGCGACTCTCGCGATGCCAGTGCCAGTCTGTTTGTCTGGCCCATGCCAGTCGTCGTCCCGAGTCGTCTCTCTAGCGAACTCACCGCCTCCCAGGTCCGTATTGAGGCCCACTCGGTCCCTTCGTCCCGAGGGTTGATCCGTCGACTTTTCCTCTCTTTTCCCTATTCGCTTATTATTCGTATGTAAATAAAATTTTATTGTTGCCTTATTATATAACATTCCTGCAATATTTCATAAAGGTTACACAGGAAGAATAGAAGTTGTTTAACTCTGTAATTTTTTTAAATATTAATATTATATATTATAATAATTAACAGAAATATAAATATACCAAATGAAAATAATTATAACTACGAAAAATCAACACTATAAAAATAATAACAAAAAGGAATAGATGAAGAGCATAAATCGAATATAAAAGGAGAGTGATAGAAGCGCAAGGAAACATTCTAAACAGCATAGATTGAAACAAAACGTAAAAAAAGCAGTAAACATTTTGTAATTTGACACTTCAAGAAAATGAAAAATTCCAAAAATCATATTACATTAAATGTGGTAATTACATGATTATATTATATTCGTTGAGTCCTAAAATTTATGTTTTCATTACTTACTTTTTAAATCTTTTGAAGATCAATGAAAACATTTTTAGACAAAATTTTTGTCTGAGCTAAAAATTTCTGTATGTAAAAATTTTTATATGTAATCTGAATTTGCAATAAAAAGTACATATTTATATTTAAAAGATTTAATATCTAATTTGGATAGTCCACTTCTGATCGAAATCTGAAGTTGGAAATATCTCGATTCGATTTGAGCATGCTCAATTTACTTATCAAAATTTTTTTAATTTTTCATAAAAATCATTCCGCTTTTAAAAAGAGCGTACAGAGGAGTTAGGATATCCTGCGTACATACATCTGTATGTATAAACATTTTTATGTTTAATATATTTGTATATTATGAACTGTCATAATTATATAAAAAAAAAAATACCGGTTTATTTTAATTTTTGAAACATACTAGAGTCTTTGGCTCATTATTTGCACGTTCCTGTATCATAGAGGTAGGACCGCCCCTGACGAACGAGTAGGCGGTTAGTATTGGCAATCCGGACTGGTCGCCGATAACTCGACTCTTTAACGAGGTGGTATCGTGGACCAGGACTAGAGGACGCGATGGCGGCTTGCGAAGTTGTAAAAAATTTTTTTACGTGGATAACTAACATCTTCAGATTACAGATTGTATTCTTCACTAATACCAATAAAATATGATCAATCGTAAGAGACGTCAAGTAATTTAAAAATTAAATTTAACAAATTTTTAATTAAATATATAAAATGGCTAATAAAATGATGATATTACGAGGCTCTTGTGGAACACCTTTTTGAAAATGTTACATCTATTATTGACATTCCTTCCACAAATAGTTATCACTTAAATCGAAGTATAATATCTGTGGCTAAGAGTGATAATTCATAGTTTGATTTTATATTCAAAATCGTCTTAAAACTGGTCATAAGTGATCTTGCCAATGAAAAGTACAGTCGTACAAGTCTCGAGATGGTATTCGTAAGATTAGATATACCGGCTCCCTAAAACTATTAATTATTTTAAGACATGATCGATGTAATAAACATAATTATCTTATAAATCGTATATACACGCATGTGGTGTATCCCGTAAGGTGTAAAAGGAAAACGGCGAAGCAAAGATTAGTGGCGGCCGGTGGTGAAAGTGAATTCAAGCCGCAAATATCAAATGAAGGTGATATGAACGGCGTGAATAAAAATATTGATATACCGTTAACTTTTGCCAGCTTTCTCGGCGTCTATTCAAATCCTCGAGCTTAGTTATCTTGTCGAAATAAATTCAATATATCCATATCATCTTCAATGAAGATTATGAAATCTTCATTTTCATTTTAAGATACCTAAAATCCATGTCAAATTTCATGTACATATAAAATCACAAATAGAATTTTATCACGTTATTAATAAATATTTTGTACACGTCGATATTCTGATTTTTCAAATGTGATTCTCGTGTTATATGGAACATAAAATTATAAATAAAATTCCATTTTGAATTTTAAAACGAATTATATATATAATACATAGATCGTCAAAAATGATCATTCATTCATTTTAATTTAATTATTAAGAGGATTTAAAAATGATTATTTTACTGATTGAATATTTAGTTAGTAACTTATATATGATTTACGTGTCATTGACATATAAGTGATATATCCGATTGGATACAATTTGATTGAACACAAGCCACTCATAAGGAATCTTTTTTGAGTGATAAATTTTTGTAAAACATTAGCGTCTAAGTTCAATTCTAAAAACTCCACGTTGTTCCTTCATAACTATCAGTCTGTGGATTATACTGTTCAATACAATAAATACATAATAAATAATTGCATAGTTTTTAATAATTTGCATTAAGCAAATGTTGTCACGACGTGACAACGCTAAAGCGTAACATTGAACTAAGAAATGAAAATCTCAATCAAAATTTTTTATCGTTCTCGATATAAATTCCATCTCACAGCCATGTATTAAAGCACATATTTTCTTAGAAAATGATTTTTGAATCTGTAAAAGAGGAATCTGTACAAAAGTAATTGTTATATAAAAATTAAGCGTTATTTACAGATGTCTTTAGGTCCCTTAAATTGCTTGTTTCATTCACTGCAATATAGAATGTATTTTTATTTTTTTCTTTTTTACATAAAAGATTTTTCTATGCGTATAATTAATATCTTCAATAATAGAGCAAACTGTTATTAACATCATAGATTAATGTATAAACCTAACATATTCGAAAAGTTTGAAATAAGATGAAACGTAGTATTAGACAAAACTTTCCAATTTTTAATTTTTATCTTTCGACCCTATGTGAATTTAAGTTTTATAATTTTATTGTTAGATAATACAAAAAAATTGTTCATACGATTTCGGCAGGATAAATATAGATATATATATATATATATATACTTCACCTTTTCGTGGGAGAGTTATACAATTAATCACGTTTTAATTTCTTCGAAAAGTGATATTTTTATCGGATCGTACATTCCTTGCATTCCTGTAGAAGCATATGAAAAGACATAGATAGATAAGATAAATATATGATAGGATTATATAAACAGATATACCCAGACAACGTTTGCATGTTAAAGATTCTAAAGACGTCTTTTGAAACGTACGTGTATAAAAAATATCTATAAAGGATAACATAAAGATATCTTTTAGACATTGCTATCTGTGTATCTTTTAAACATTGTTATCTGGTATATTAAAATAAATTGTTAT
>Ga0157364_1006362_pt1 | contig 12121 bp, 5 predicted proteins | sample AttsexASBM2_FD_111476 | JGI IMG/M metagenome (GOLD analysis project Ga0157364, IMG submission 111476) | Fungus gardens microbial communities from leaf cutter ant in Ribeirão Preto, State of São Paulo, Brazil - Atta sexdens ASBM2 | ecosystem: Host-associated > Fungi > Mycelium > Unclassified ...
ATATATATATATATATATATATATATATATATATATATTTGCAATTATTCTAAAGATTAAATTGATATTTTTTGTGAAAGCTATCAAGTTTCCTAAATCATATGACAATTAATAACAATAGAACTAATTGATATGAATACAAATGTCAAAAATTGTAAAAATAAATTCAAGTGTTTTACTTTAACATCCTTAAAATTCTTTAAATTATTGTTGTTATTTAATAATTATTAGATATTGAATTTTTTTCGATAAATTATTAAAATTAGATATTAGTTAATTATTTTTTAATTAATCTTATATCTTTAATTATCTTTAATTATCTTTATAAATTTTTAATTATAAATTCAGTACTTTTAAAGAAGATTTGATTTAGAAAGCCCTACATGGTTGCTTTTTCCAGCATGTTACAAAAAGGTTTATAACAAATTAATTTGTTATTGGTGAAATTAAACGTATAATAATAAGTAATCCGAAACATCAAGCTACAATTTCTAAAGTTCATTTTTGTATAAATCAGTAATAAATGGAAAATGTAATAAAAAATAGTTTAAATGATTTAAGACGCATTTGACACCTCTTCCCTATAAAGATTCGAAAATCGCTATAAATCTTGCAAATCGGAGAATTTATAAGATGATATATGCATTTTGCTCACTCATTTTAAAACTCACAATCATGTAAAGAAAAAAAAAACGTCTGATCTCAGTTCCGTGTATTCACGGAACTGATCCGGAAATACGATTGTAATAAATTTTAGTATATCCATTTATAAATCTAAGATATCATATGAAGCTCGAGATTATCTGACTTTATTGCTCGCTTCAACTTACGCGCTCGATTATATTATTTCTTGTAATATCTCCAATCGTTAACACTAGAAGTACTAATACTTGTTACTAATTAAAAGGAAATGATTTATGATGTGAATGATTTATTTTGAAAATAAAGAAAATGGTAAAACTAAATATTTTTATCAGCATAAAAAATATAATTGAAAAGTCAAAAAATTTTAGAATCTTATCTTTTATATAAAGTAAATGTATCAATTACACTTTAAATTTCTTTCAGTGAAATTTCATTTCCCAAGAAAGTGAAAGTACAACTACGACTTTTAAAAAAACGATGAAAATATTTCATTTTTTGAAAAAGAGTGACAATTTTCACTCTTTTCAGAGTGAATTTTCACTTCAAAAGAATGAAAATCGTTACTTTTATTCAAGAGGTGAAATTTTTCAAGGATGGTTGCATTTCTATTGTCTTGGAGAATAGATTTCACTGCAAGAAATTTAGAGTGTAGTGGACATAACTCCATTGCACAAAGAGATAAAAATTTTTGATATTAAGCTTTTAGTAACTTTAAATAAATTCATCTTATTAAATTTTTACAAACGAATTTATTTAGAGTCGTACATATCATTAAAAGATGCATTTAAAATTTTTGTCATTTTGTCCAATAATCGGGACATGTTCACTAACTTTTCACTAACTGGTACACCTTAACTGATTATCTTCCATTATACAACCGTTCGAAAAGGAACATACGCATTGTCTTTTTCGGCGATTTATCGACATACAGATGGCTTCTTGCCACAGATGCAAATTTCTCGTTTCTAATTAGCCATTCTGTCGAGGGCGCCCATGCGCGGGGTCAAGTTAACTAGATAGCGGTCGGGAAAAGGGTTGGGCCCGGGTTCAAGCTTCACTAAAATAGTGCCGCGAGTAGCGCATTGCGCCGAAAGAGAGAATTCATAATTGGCCGGCCGTTTGTTCAACCTGAACGTTCCCGGCGAGTTGAAGAGAAGCTTAATTCGCAACTGCCACGACGCGAGTCAGGCAAGAGAGACCCAGCGGCGCGAGGGAGGAATTAATTTGGTGGTTCGAAGGAATTTAATGGCACCGCAAACTCCCTGGTAACTTTTATTAAATTAGTTACGATCTGAAAAAAGTTGAGTATTTTACCGGTAGATTTTCTCTGAGAGAATGACCGTTTGGCTTAGCGTTTTCAATTCTGCGAATTCTTAGACTGCAAGAATCTTCGCAGTTGATTATTAAGTACATAAATCCGAGCGAGTGCAAGAAAGCGCTAGCATAGAATTAAAGTTTCGCAAATATGCCACGTCGTTAGGAGCGACAGCGAGTCAATTTTTCTTTCGATTACGACTTTGCCATACGAGATACCAAGTTTCGACGAAAGGAAAGCGCCAAAACAAGTTATCGCCTTCCGTTTCGGCCTAGATTTATCGACGCAGGAACTTATTGCGCCTCGCCGACCTCGTAAATCACAGCCATTCGATGGTATCCGGCGTAGAAGCCTCTTTCCGAGATGCAGGATCATTGTTACTATCGGAACGAGATGAGTGTGCGGCGGAGGTCAATTGATCGGAAATAAAAATAGAGAGATCGCAGTGGCTAATGATCTGATCAGTCGATATGCTATAAACTTAATCGATAAGGAAGTCAGTCAAATTTATATAAATAAATCGCGCTATTCATCGAGTTATCGCGATTCAATGCTTCAAATGTCGCGAAGTTTTTGGATTCTGGTGTAGATCTTGAAGATCTATTGCAGCACGTAATGGAGAATACGGAAGCGAGAATGTCGGAATTAAATCGTAAACTTGTACGAGCGTTTACAAATTCGAACGCTGTGATTTCGAGACTACAACTTTAGGAGCACGTACTTTATCAGGTTCTTCCGGACAGGGCGAGAAATACGTTTCGACTTTTGCAGAATGATGAAACTGGACTCGCGATGTTAACCATAAGAGAACGTAAGCCGATTTCGCTCTTCCTGTCGCTTTTCTTTCCCTCAATGTCTTGTCTCTTTTATGAACGACATTGGCGGATATTTACCGGATGTTGGTTGGAGATTGTGCGAAGTAAAATACCGTGGGATCCAGTAGCAGGTTACTCGAGAAACATAGTGCTGCGGATTATCTCGATCTTTACGACGTTACTTTTCGACAAAGCCCGCAGGGTTAGAGATACCGGTTACGACTCACGGCTGTCGGCGGACTGTGCCCTCGAAAATCATGAAATCCCACGTGAATCCGCGCTATATACCAAACTGACCGTCCTTCTGGTCACCGAGCCTCTGATTGATCAATCGGAGAAGAGGACAAAGTCGAGCTTGCTTGTTCAGAAACTTTGAATACTCCAGTGTTGAAGAACTCGACTCGTCCTACACTGTTAGAGATCAAAGGAACAGTGACAATCAAATACCTTGAGTTAAATAATATTTCGTTATTTTTAACTTTTATGGATGTTAAAATGTAAATCAATCCATTTCTGTAGTTAGTTTCATACACTGAAAAAAATGATATTGTTTCAACAGCATTATTTTAATTGAATAATTTTGTTGGTTTAATAATAGTATTAATAAGTAATAAAATAAAGCATTTTATTAAAACAAGAGCATGACGTATTTGTTTTATTAATGGTATTAATGGTATTATTGAATTAGCAAAATTATTTATAATATTAAAATAATGTTGATATATTATTCTTTTTCAGTAGTAAGTATCGTCCATGTACGCATTTAGTAACAAATAAACTAAATTTGAGTTAAATTTAATATATTTTCTTAAGTTAAATTGTTTAATATTTCAATATTTAATCAAATTAACGATATAATTGGGTAAGATCAGTGGCGATCTATAGAAATGATTAAAAAGAACTCAAATTAGGTGCAATTTGACATTATAAATTTAACAGCGTGAAATAAGTTTATATTACATTTCGATTAGCATGACGTGCGATGTGCAAAGAATAAGAATAAAACGTAGCCGCCGTGAGAAGTGTTGCCGCGTCATTAAACTAATGATACAGCCCTGTCATGACGAGTGTTTCACATGGAAACACATTATATGTCGGGCACTGTAAGCACTGTAAATAAGTACAGATATTGTACATGTCGATTGCGATTGATAGCTCGTTTTTCTCATCGAATTGCATACTTCGGTAAAAAGCTCTGAGAATACTTGAAACTCGTACATTTGTGAAGACTTGTCAATCGTAGATTTTCCGATAAATCGAATCATGAGATTTTTATTTGTTGGTATTATAAACACACAAATATGCAATGTTATTCTTATTCAACACTTCAATTGCCTTTCCTATACATATTTTATCAGATATTCTAATCGTCATCTGTAGATATTATTTCTATTGTTATTTAGCTGTTGGTTAGAATGTGTAAGTAACATTTTATTTTATATCTTTATCTTTTTCGGAACATACGTGTGCTTCCATGGCGTAGCGAAAAAGTTGAATTTCTTATCACTCTTGACGGATCGTATTTCTAATGAAGAAGCACGTTTAATATTATAGATAATTAGAATGTTCTAATTTCTTGAAAATTATTAGGTTCATTAATAAAATAATAACGTATTCCTTAATTTTCAATAACGGAAGGATGATTTGAGAGTTCCATTATTGATTAATGTTAGAATTTTTAATTAAGAGAAAATTAAAAGGATCAATTATTAAAAAGTCGAAGGAGATGATTGAATATATCGTGTTGAATAAGTTTTCAATATTTTTTATAATAAAACGTGTGTAACTTTTACATTATTAATTACATAGACAAAAGTACTTTCGTAGTAAAGTGAAGGCTTTTAAACGATCAAGTGATAGTAAAAGGAAATTTCGCGAGTATTATAAAATTGAGATTAATATATGAGATTAATATAAATTATCTTGAATGGTACAAAAATAAAAAAAGTCAAAATATTTGCAATATTGCATGTGGTATTTTTTTTCAATGTTTATTGGGTATAAAAAAATTTGACTATGATAAAATATATATTTTTGTGAAATATATTTTATTCATTGTAACAAAAATAAAATAAATCATCCATTTGCTAGGAAGTAGGGATAAAATTTTATTTCGTCGTATATTTAAACAAGAATTCAGTGAAATAAATATTATATCTTATAAATAAATTTTTAAATATCGTTTTCTGAATGTATTGTTCAAAAATGTTATTTATCATAAATAAGGTATGTGTTTAATGATTTATTTAGTATTAGTAATTGAATTAATATTTAATTGTACGATACGTTCCGTATCCTGAACTTCGAAATCTCTCTTGATTATTAAGATTACTGGACCCTAAAGACCCCCGGAATATAGCATGAATCAAGTATGTCGTGTACAAGGATCAAAATGTTACGGAGAGTCCTCTGAATGCCGCTCTAATCCGGCTCTTGATATCTAGCATCGACGTCTCATCCAAAAGCCCCCGTCATTGCCCGTTCCATCTTAGGACATTCACGGCCGTCTGAGGAGCAATTACGGATGACAGAAATGCAAACTCAGCCACTAAGGGACGCGACGTTACGAGATTAAGACAAGAAAGGCACGCGATAGAGAGAAACGGCACACACAATCGCTGGACCCTAACAACATCCATCAACAAGATATATGATGTTCGAGGAGATCCGGCGCCTCCGTTTCCCTCGGATCGGTCTTCCGCGATGTCTGGGAGCTCGCAGCGTGCACGGAAGCGTCATCGTGTCTGCTCGTGGGCGGCGCCGAGCTCTCCTCCACGGGGAAAAGCAGGACAGCGACGGAAATTACTCGTCTTCGTATGTTTGTTGCAAGCGACTGGCAAAAATCCCCGCGAAGAAACGCATTAACGTAACTGGAGGAAAGAGAGAGAAAACGAGAGAAAGAGAGAGAGAAAGAGTAGCTTGCTTATTTTCTTGTCGGATAACTGTCGCGGAGATAATTAGTAGATGCTCGCTCAACTCGGCCGAGGAGTGCTCGAAATCGCTGCTCCTCGCAATTAGAGTCGAGTCGCCGCGTTAATTTTGCATTTAATTCAAAATATTTCGAGGATATTTCCTTGTTAGCGGACGTTAGCAAAAAATAAAGAGATCTTCGCAGTTTCTCGAGAACATTGCAGATGGATACTGCTTCCGCTAAATCCTCAATACGATTTACTTTAATAAGATTGATACACCGCTATCGCGCTCATTGCAATGTTAATCTTTTTTTTTTATTATCAGCTTTTCAGAGATGAAAACTCCATTATTGATATGAGCTTCGTTAGCGCGAACCTGCAATAATCATTTAATAATCATTTAAATCCACCAAACGAAGTTACGTCTAAATTATTATTTGAATCTATTTAGTGCAATTGCGCGTGAAGTTAAATTCTCACGGATTTTCTCGTCACCGTTCGAAATCAAACTCATAATTCGTGACAATCGGGGTGCCGTTATTTAACTTTGTGTTATTTAACGTCGTTATTTGACTACGATATTCGAGCGAGTCACTTAGATTGATTCTCGACGCTTTAAGCTCCTAGAGGAGCGCGCGAGAGAACGCTCGCACGACGCTCGCACGAGAGAACGGGGCTTTGTATTCGTTAAAAGGGAGATCGCCTTGAGCCGTCAGTGTCGAGACCTTTTAACGGACAATTCAGTCGAGTTAATTGTCCCATCCTGCGGAGTGAGTCAGGAGCCTGCGGGTCATGGGGGCCGCGAATTCTCCTTGAAGCGCAGATGTAATTCACATTGTTAGTTAAAGAGGAAAAAAAGTATATGAGAAAGAATAATAATTATTCTGACACAAAGCCAGAAAAATGTTATGAAGAAAATATGTATATGTATACGTGCCTAGTCGCTCCAGGTTTATATTCGCATATCTCTTTATCCACGTACTGAACGACTCGTAATCGATTCTTTTCTTATCGAAAGCATTTATCATTATGTTGTCTGACTGAATGATCTGTTCAGTGTCTGGAAAGTAATTTACATTTAATATACGGTTTCAAGAATGATATCGGTAGCTTGTTTTGAGATAACACGCATTTTACAAGAGTGACACAATTCCTCTCTCGGATTTAACGTGGTAATTTTGCGACAAAGAGGCGTGCAGAAAAAATTACTTTACTCAATGTAATGCCTTCTTAAAGGATTTACTTAGATAGAGAGACAAGATAATTACGCGGTATATAAATGATATTAGCTGTGACACGAGCGCGCGTAATGACACCGGAGTTACTTTTCATTAGAAAGACTCCCTTTGACTCGCATGTCAGCGCGAAAACTTCGTCGCACTGAAATCCGACGCAGAGATCCGACAGGATCCAACGGAATGCCGCGTTTATGAATAATGCATGACGCGACGAATTTGTTACCTTAGTCTTCGCACCATATGAATAAATTTAATGCTTTCCCGTATCGGTTCGAATTCATGCTTTTCGCGTCGCGAGCCCGCGAGATCTGTCTCGCGAATATATATTTGCACGCACATAGAAAATCTTTAAATGCATTGACATAGATTTAGTATAAAGACGATCATCCTGGAAAAATTGCGTAAAATCCTGTCAATTGCATTTTAGTGTATTTTGAATATTTTCTCAGAATCTGCGTCGTGAAGTATGTTTCATAAAGTATAATTAAGATATTACAATTCACATTAAATTGTGACAAATAAATTGATAAAATTTTTTGCTTCCTGCAATCAAAAAAAAAAAGAATGAAAGACATGTTTTTATACTTTAAATAAATTTATATTTTCTCTGGAGTATTGCAGAAATTAAATCTCAATATGGAAATAATCAATTCTATTTAAAATGTTACAAAAAAATGTATTCTTTTTTAACATAGCTTGTAATCAAATCTATGATTTACTTCAGGAATTGAAAACCTCTATTGATAATCGTATTTTGCGACAAAGTTCTGTAATTTCGCATTTCTTTTTACATCCTTTCTTCTTGAAACAAATATCTTGGTTGATGACTGCCGAAAATTGTGTACCCTTTTTACGCGAACTCGGCAGATCCAGAAAAGTCAATGGCCTCATGGATCAGCGCGGATCAAGGATTTTTATGAGCCGCATCTTCTACGATGAAGCTGCCTTTGTCGTTCGCGTCAGCTGTCTGGGGTCTTAAAGTAGCGTACGGCGAAAAAAGTACTATACGAGCAAAAAATTATACAATACACAAGTAATTTAAACATGCAAATACTAGTTATATGCTACAATGCAAATATCGCTGGTGTATCACAAATGAATATCGTCTACGCTTTTAAATTAATGAATGCTGTCCAAACATCACTGCTTTTAGAGTATACATTTGTTTAATTATAACTTTGCAGTTCGTATTTTGCGACATAAGTGAAAAATAATCTGATTTCCACGACTATTAAAGTTCAAATTAGCGACTATGTAATGAAAAATAGCGCGCGAGTTTAAAAATTAATATTCGTTTTTTCAATGTAGATTAACTTTAATCTCAGTCCACTTACTCTTTATCTTTATCTAGTTCTAAGAATTGGAAAAAGATGAAAAATAAATTGAACTGAGATTAAAGTTAATTATAACTTCGTAGTTTGTATTTTGCGATATAAATAAAAATAATCTGAGAGTTTCATGAATATTAAAATCCAAATTAGCAATTATATATAATAAAAAACAATATGTGAGTTTAAAGATTAATGCCACATTAATGGAAATGGGCATAAGTGCCTAAATTTAGAATCAACAATCTGACAAACGATGAACTTGAGGTATATTATGTAAGTTGATAGAAGTTACGTGACTCCTTGACATTTATCATACATTATGCGTACGGTGATGCATTTAGCAGCGTCTCCTGTCAACGATAGGTCTCTCGAGAACGCGATGCGATTTCATCAAGGATTATTATCCTGGCGGATGATAGATCCGGAGTTGCAAGCAAGCACCATTATAGAACGCTGCTTAAAGCGCCCTACACTTCCGTGAGCATCAGAAAAGATTACTTAGAAGCATCCATTCAGAAGCGTCGTCATCCATTCATAATTCCTTCTCATTTCGTCTCATAGCGACGCCATACGACGCGTCGCGTTTCGCGAGCATCGTTCTGCCCCGTTTATTATTTAGTCACCCCTCGGGACATCGGCGCTGAAAAAAGGGAAGTGGTAAGGGAGCAAACTAATCGCGAGCGAAACGAATGAGATGGTGAGCTGCAGCTATGAATAAATTTCGCCACGAGCGCTTCGAGAACGTTGCCGGCAGCGTATCGCTCAAACTAGCTTGTAGACGTTTCCACTTTTTCGATACTTCATATTCCATTGCAGGGATCATTAAAGAATCGGGGAAAGAATATTAAAAATAATCTCACCAAAACAATCTCACAGAAAATTCTTTGCCTCGGATGAATAATGGAGATAATATCGTGCTTCGGATATTCACAGATCTATAATTATTATTTTAAACCAAGTTGGACCGAAAGGTTATTTGCATCTTTCATCTCAAATTATCTGTAAATGTATATATAATTTTAATGAATCGGTTTTTAAAACGAAGAGACATTTCAGGATAAATTTATTCCTAATATCTTTAACTGAATACTATAAGCACTGTTAGAAATTAAAGGAGCAATGGTAATCCAATTCCTTGAGTTAAATAACGTTTTATTATTTTTAATTTCTTATGTGTCAAAATGTAAATTAACCATTTCTGTAGTTAGTTTTAAGAAGCAATAATAACCCAATTTCTTGAGTTAAAATTTTGTTATATTTTTAACTTTCATGTGTGTCAAATATAAATCAATCGATTTCTATAGTTAATTTCAAAATAAACACATCCGTATTAATATATGCCTTTAGTAAACAAACTAAATTTGAATTACATTGAAAACATTTTTTAATTCTATATTGTTTCAATTAAATTAACGATATATCAAATAAGAACAGTAGCGATTTACAAAAGTGATTAAAAATAATTTAAATTGGGCATAATTTGACATTATGAATTAATAGTGTAAATAGAATGTATTCTTATATTCAATAGTAATTTAATTGCTCTCAATCGTCGATGTGATCAAGATTGAAATTATTAATTCTAACATTTCTCAAATATCTATTGAATAATTATGTAATATTTCCAAGTTTTATTCGTTAGATTATTATCGTTTATTCTCACTGGAGCGAAAGAATAACATCTAATTAGAAATAAAAAATTTTTCTCTTTGAAGACAATTGAGTGAAGGCGAAATTGCTCACGTAATCATTCTGAGAGAGTGAAGATTTTGATGAAAGATCGAAAGACTCAGGTATCCATTTCTGCTGCGGAGAAGGAACGGCCATTCTTGCGGGGTATCATCTGCCGGAGACGATGTCTCAGTAAATTGGAACGGAAATTTGCCGGTGGAATGGACGACGGGTCTTGAGAAGAAGGAGAGAAAGAGAAGGGGTAAAATGGAGAACGCTGTGACGTGTGATGGTCGCAGTTACTCCACGGTGTTACCAACGAGCGTTTGCTCTCGCACTTGATTGTACGACGTAACGAAGTAGAAAGCACTCACCTCCGTTAGTTCAAACGGAAAACAGGAAGTGCAGGTGGTAATTCCAAGACACGCTGCGAAGGCTTTGGAGTGCTTCCTCGACCTCATCTTTCGTCGCATCGAATGTTGGCGTTCCGACATGTAAATGATAGGACGCGATCTTGTGATCTCAACCGAGAGTGCACGAAAGTTTCTTACAGCGGTGAGATTCATTAGGTTAGAATATTTAAAAAGTCTTCTTATACGTTTGCACATCAAATTAGCCACTCAGTATTTGGCAAAGCTCCCGATTCTTCCTCTACGTTAGCGGGATTATAGAAACACACATGTGGATCAGCGGATTCTCGGTTTCTTCGCGGTGCGCGGATTAGGGCATATTGATCTCGGGATCTTGACTCTCCGAATACTGTCGTATTTTGAAAATTTTAGAACTATGCATTCCTACCAATTTTGAATTTTTGTGAATTAAATTGAAAGAGCTTTTTTTCTCCAGAACTCTTACTCGGATTTCTCTCTTCTCGCTTTACCGCGAGAGATTAACTGAATAATGAACAAGTTGTGCAACGAACCGAGGACGACACGAAGCGATGGAGAGAGAGAGAGAGAGAGAGAGAGAGAGAGAGAAGAGAAATCACAGAGTATGATCTATCTATATATATATGACATGTCGCGATCGCGGAGCGCGTCCGGTAGCTTAATGGCTGTGCTACACGTCGCGGTGGCCAGCGTGGAGCGTAGTCGCGTACAATTTTGCACGATATCTCACATTACGGCTCGACTGTATTATAGCGTGTAATGGCCCACGCATGGCCGCATTCGGCGGTGCAGCCAGCGGCGTGCAACGACTGCACCGAATTGACACACACCGCGCGTGACTTTGCGTTATAGCCTGGCGCCTTCCTTCCTAGGAGCGACGACGCGCGTCCCGCCGTTCTCTTGCGTGTTAACACGACCTAAGCCCGTTAGCGAGGTCGGGACCAGAGGGAACCTTGTCACCTGACAAGGGTTCAACACCTCGGGCGATACGTATCGCGCGTCTAATTAATACAGTCGACGAGACCACCGCGGCGTATCGGTCTGTCGTGGTCTCAACGCACGCTCCCTTCGCCAATGCCGACGATAAGCTCCGGCTCGTTAAACTGTGTCGCGTAATTTTTCTAGGCACAGGGTAATTTTTTTTTCAAAAGTTAAGAGCGCGGTTAATGTAATGGGGAGAAGATTTTTTTTTTTAAAAGAACGATTACACGGAAAAAAATGTTTCTGGCTACAGCAAATTCTGATTAGCTGAACTGTATTAGCTACTATAGCTATGAAATTTGCTAATACATATATACACGGGATTTGTTGCTGTAGTTAATATAAGGACGTGATAGCAAATGTGCATGTCTGTTACAGATTTATTTAGCAACATATTTATTTAGCATGAAGTTATCGGATGTGTCCGTGTAAAAGAAAATTGCCTCTACCACAAATAAAGTTTGCTGAAACTGTACTTATACTATCAAATTAACTGCTACACAGAAAACGTTTGCTACAATAATCAATATATCGACATAATAGAAAAATGCTTGTCTGTTACAATAATAATTATTATTATTAATAATAATTGTTTTATTTCTAATTGTGAGGCTTAAATATTAATATTTAAGCCTCATAATTAATGGAAATTAGATCTTGCAGACACGTTAGATGTCCATATAATAGTATTGAATGTAGCTGCCAAATCTAAGTTTTAGCTGTGGCAGTTAATCGTTTTTTTCCGTGTAGTTATTATCGGCGGAGCAACGATAGCAAATACAAGAACCCTTTATTTACGACAGTACTTACGATAATTACAACTA
>Ga0157364_1006363_pt1 | contig 12120 bp, 6 predicted proteins | sample AttsexASBM2_FD_111476 | JGI IMG/M metagenome (GOLD analysis project Ga0157364, IMG submission 111476) | Fungus gardens microbial communities from leaf cutter ant in Ribeirão Preto, State of São Paulo, Brazil - Atta sexdens ASBM2 | ecosystem: Host-associated > Fungi > Mycelium > Unclassified ...
AAACCAGTATTAGCAGCACTGGACTGAGACAAGGAATTCAGAGTAGAGGCCAATGTGTCAAACTATGCTACTGGAGGAGTACTATCAATGAAGTGCTCAGACAAAAAGTGAAGACCAGTCACTTTTATTTCCAAGTCTCTTAGTGATACAGAACAAAACTATGAGATACATGATGAAAGGGTGCAAAAGGGAATTGCATACTGGGACAAACAAAATAATGATGTGCTAGCTCCCAATTGCGTGCTAAAGATCTGAGGGGAGATTATCAAAGTTGAAGGTTTATAGATAATTAGAGAAATAAGAATTATATGCAGCTTCAGTAAAATATAAGTTGGTGGTTGTGAAAGGATTATAAGATCTCTCTAGATCATCATTACATAGCCTCCCTAAGGTGTTAACCTTTACACACCATGACAAAAGCTCCTTTGGAAAATATAGTTAGTTGATCACTTATAAACCCTCTACACTCAGTTGTCCTCTTGTCTACCCCCCCCAACACCAAACCTTACAGGTGTGATGTAATCCAAGTGTGCACCTAGCCAAGCTTTCCTAGCCTGCTATCCTCTCTGAAGCCTGCCTAAGTTGCATTTGTGTCTTCTCCCTAGATCAAGTTCTAGGTATATTCTGTGTTCTTCTCAAGACACCCTACTAGTCCCAGTCTTCTTACTCTCAATAGATCCACATTCACAATTCCAGAGGTAGTGTAGATGAGGGTAGAAGTCAAGAGGTTCTTTCCTGATCCAACTGCACTCTGGATACTATATTAAAATATTACAAAGCCCCAAAACTTAAGAAATAAATTATAAAAGGGAAATTATTACTACTTTTAGAATTCCATTGCCTCCTTTCTGTCCCAAGGCCTCCCAAAATTCCACTGATGACATGGCCCCCTCCTTTCTTTGTGATGACACATTCCTTTATCAAGTCCTTCCCATCAAAGATGACGTGTCTTCATCGCTGCTTCCTTCTAGAATATTCTTTTGTCTTTTCCTAGTATGCTCTTTATGCTGCTTTGTAATTTGGACTTCATTGATTACCTGTTAAGCAATTAGCAAGCCTCAATAAATGTCTAGTATCTCCAAGTCACGTCCTAGAGGTCATTTATCTAAATATAATTGATCTAATGCCATCAATGCTTATTTACAAGCACAAAGTCTATTAGCCTAAGTTCTTCATCTGAGTAGTATTAGCTCTAGAGTACAAGTTTACCGCCTTTCTAAGTCAGTCCATTCAAAGGTGAATCTAGAGTGTAGTCCTCCAGTAACTCTCTTAGTAACCTAATGCCAGTTTATCTTAATTGTCTCTCAAGGTCTTAACATGAGCTCTAGGTCAATTATTACCTGCTCAATGTACTTATCATATAGTGTTATATTCTGAGGATATAGAAAGGGTTCTAGAGCAAATTCCAATTAAGAATCCATTGTTATAAAGCTTATCAAATGTTATTTTCTACAGAAAATTTGCTTGTGGCGTAACAGTGGCTGCTAGCTGCTGAGGTCCTATGTTGGATCGGAGAAAAGCTTGAGCTAATACAGCCTGTTCCTGTCATTGATCAAGGAAGAGTATAGGACCAGGTTCAAAAGCAGAGCTCTAGCCTGACATTGCATCCAGTATTGTATATGCCTATACCATCACCTTTCTGTCAGCGTCTAAAGTCCGATGACCAGAATTAAGCCAACTGTCTCTTTGTTCAGAGTTTGACAAAGAGAACTCGATGGAGTTCTCACTCATTTCTCTACTACTTATATACTTTACTACTATAGCTATGCGCTTACTCTCCCATGGTCCTCATGTTACTCTTGTCATGTGACCCACTGTGACATTGTGACAAAGTCACATGATACTTTCCCGTGCTCCATCTTGTAGTTGTAAATAAGAAAAGAAAAGAAAAGAAATATAAATAATGACTTAGCCAATTTGCCAAGTCATGACACTTTCTTAACAATCACCTTCCTTCCTTCCTCCATTTTTGCTGCCACCAACACCCATTACAGACATGGAGGATTGCACATTACAAACAAATATTATGTCACCATCAACCACAGATCTCAAGCATGTCAAACTGAGATCTGCACTGCCTTATTGGTCAGTATCAAAACATGATGGCGACTTCTCTGCACCTATACAGGTGCCAGAAAGGTATGTTTCTAAATGTATTTCTATTCCTATTTGTTTGTGTCACTCATACTAATCACAGCCCAACAACTCTATGCTCACTGTTCTTGATGAGCTCTCCAAGTGGCAGAACAAAGATCCAGGCGAGTTTGATCTCGATGGTTTCAAGATCGTTTACATTGCCCCAATGAAGGCCCTTGTACAGGAAATGGTCAGCAGTTTCCAGACTCATCTCAAGTCGTTTGGTATTAAAGTTAAAGAGCTCACTGGTGATTCTCAGATGACCAAGCAACAAATCACCAAGACGCAGATTATCGTCACCACAATAGAAAAATGGGATGTCATCACTTGCAAGAGTACCAATACTAGCTATACTGACCTTGTTTGCCTTGTTATCATTGACGAGATTCACTTACTCCATGATGATCATGGACCTGTTCTCAAGGCCATTATTGCCTGCACCATTCGTCATATGGAGTAGACCAATAAATTTGTCCATCTCGTCAGTCTCTCTGCTACCCTTTCCAACTTCCAGAACATTGCCACTTTCCTCTGTGTGGATGAAAAAAAGACCTATTCTATTTCAACGCAACTTACCGGCCTTGTGGTCTCCAACAGCAGTTCATTGGTATCATAGAACCAAGTCTGCTATGGAAAGGTCCTCGATCAGCCTCTTGTCTTTGTCTACTCTCGCAAGGAAGCTGTGAAAACTGCTAATTCCTCAATATGACTGTCAACAAAGAAACTATCATCCAATTTGTTAAACCCGTAACATGAGAAATCCTTATGGAGGAGAGTGGAAATTGTAAGGATTCAGACTTCTGTCTGCCCTTTTCAGTCTGTTGAACTAACAGCTGCCCATTGAAAGGCAGTTTGTGAGTGAGATAGTGGACAATCTGAGTACAGAGATCATATTTGGTACAACAAGGAACCAGGATGAGGTAGTACAATGGTTGGGCTACACATATCTGTGAGTCTTTTCTTTGGCTTTCTAAGAAAATTCTGATGAATCAGCAGGTATGTGAGAATGCTGAAAGATCCAGGATTGTATAGTGTGGGTATCAATGATTGAGAAGAGCCTGTACTTGTACAAAAACGTGCTGATATTGTTGATTTCACTGCAGTGTTACTCAAAAAATGCCAGCTTATCAAGTATGAACATGCATCTGGTAAGTTTTAGAGCATCAAACTTGGGATAATCACATCATATGATTATGTGACATATAACTTGATGATGGTATGTATATATGAAACATTTGAAACCGACTAATGTTAGAGTTGTTTTCAGTCACGAGTTGATACCTGTTTGCCAGGAGGTAAGTTTGATATGTCTTGGATGGTTAGCATGGAATTAACTGGGTTCTATGAGAAGATGGAGCTTTCAAAGTTGGTAGAGAGGGTTACAATTCTGGTCAAGGAGAGTGTCGAAGAACTGGCAGCAAAGATAAATGTACTAATACAGGCAGATATTTCACAATTAAGCTCGTACTTGTGAAAGATATGGTGTTTGTCCAACAATCAGCTTATTTGTCTGCAGTCTGATTGTGGTGTCGGCAGCCTGAGAGTGATCTTCAAAGCATAGATGGGTGGTACCTTTTAGATCTGTGTAAGACAGTTGAGAAGAGGATGCAGAGAAGCATGACACCATTGAGATAGTTCAAGGGCGTTCTGAGCAAAGCTGTGAGAAAAGCAGAAGGAAAACAATTCGTAAGTTGTTTCTGTTTCATTGTTGTTTCGTCTGTGCTGATGTTTTTGACTCCATAGCCTTACTTCGACCTCTTGCCACCTGAGATTGGAGAATGGATTGGGATTCAGAATGCAGGCAAGCTTATGTTTCAGTGAGTCATAACTTGGCTTTGGTCGCATGTTGTATTTGATATCTGTGTCTTAGACTCTAGGCACAAGTTCAGCCTATCACATGGTCACTTCTCTGCATTGATCTTTCTATTGTACTCAATTTCCACTGGGATGAAAATGTTCATGGATCTGCAGAAACCTTCGTCATTCTCATTGAGGATGTCGATGGAGAGATAATCCCTTTCCATGACAGCTTTGTTTTATGATAACGTTATGCCAAAGATGAGGACAATGCCACTCTCGCTGTCCTGCCTCTTGCATCATCAGTCATACAAGAAGTGACAGAATCTTGAGTTTCTTCAAGATATTAAGGGTTGAAGAAACTTTGTGTTTGTGTTCTTCATCTAGCATTGAAGAGGACCATCTTAACTTGAGATCATATCTCCTTTCACCATTATTGCCATTGCCATCATCTACAAGTTGTCTATGGGAAGAGGTGCAAACATCAGCAGCAAAGAGAAGGGGCAAGGATAGATGATTGTAATGGTAACAATGATGACAATAGCAACAGTGAAGGTGGTGAAGGCATACAAACAGTGAGCAGTGAAGACATCCTCTTTTATGACTGACTGAATCAATTCCTCATCTCTCCGACTGTATGTAACTTATCATTCTTGTCTTGACCCACAAACAAAAAATCGCTCAACTGCTACTGCTCTTCCATGACGTTTGCACTATCCAGATCATGATCAAAGAAATGTGATACTGGAAGGGAGAGAGAGGAAGGGACACTCATCGACCTCAAGACTAGTTGAAACAGCTGAGCCTCTTGAGTACATCCAAAGACTCAAGTTACCATCCACCAACAGTGAGTACACATCATTGGAAATGTGGGGAAGCAGATGGTAGGACTGGTTGGAAAACAGATGGCATAACATCAAACATGGAATTCCTCAAGTTGGCATAACCATGATGGGCAGGAGGGGCAACAGAGAAAGAAATGTGCAGCAGGGAAATAGGTGGGTGAGGTCGTGGTATCGAGTATGTGATATGTTTAATGTCAAGTATGGGTGTTTTACCATTGTGAACAAAACACCTCTTTTGAAAATACATCCTTATGCATAGTTCCATTCTGCTCCCCTTGGTATAGAATTTGACAAATGTTACTCTTCAATTAACATACTCATGTATATGTCCTTTCTCTCTGTACTCTCACTGACATTGATTTAGTGCCTTTGTTGACATGAATCGCTTCCTATATGTCCCTCATCATCAATCCTATCTTGTGGGAGTCAATTACTTCTGTAAGTTGACTGTTATATTGAAGGTTATGTTTTTGGTCAATATTGACGTCAAACCACTGCAATCAGCAATCACATACCGCTAAAAGTCATAATTACTTTTGAATATTGAGATGGCAAACTTCACAAAAGAAGGACAGTATAAACATATACAGCCAATTGTCAATCTTACCAATCTCATTTTACATTGGCGGATAGCAGTAGAGTGACAATGATCAAACTCAAAGTATACAAACTATCCCATGTGGTTATACCTACAGTTATAGGTTTGGGAACTTAGTATATAAGCTTGATATTTCTGTGACATAGTGTGCCCTTACAAACTCGAATATCTCACTGACATAAAGTCAATCACCGTTATTTTACAGAACACCTAAGATTGACCATAATTGTACAGTGGAAATTTTAATTTAGATATATCCCTACACCAGATCATTGATGTAATAGAATTTGGAGCCTTCATTGAGCTCAAAGTCCATGTCAATATCTTCATCATCATACTTCAGTACTATCTCTCAAACTTCGCACTGCAGTGGTGCTGATCCATGCTTCCGTCTTCTCCTATCAATATCTGTAAGACTCAAGTAGTATTGTGGGCCACAGCCAGGGTGAACATTAATGAGAGTTACCTTGTCGAGGTGAGAACATGGGCAAAGGATAGAGTTATCAGAGGTATTTAAGTCAGATGGAAGGAGCAAACAAAGAACTTCATTCAGATTCATCAAGCTCAAAGTGAGGTCCTGTTAATTTTTTACCAAATTGAGAAAAGCATTGAACAAACATGTTCCAGTGTTAACAGATGATAAAGAAAGGGAGGTCAGTCTAGGAAAAGCCACGCGAGCAGAAGGAGTCTTCTGCTTGACATCACTGAACTCGCTAGTTGCAAGGAAAGAAAGGATTAGGCTAGCATCTAGCCTTTTAGACTCTGTCTTGTAGGACTCATCCTTGAGGTGCAATATCCACATATTCGGGGCATCTAAAAGTTTGAGAATAGTCTGGTATTCAGATACAACATGATACCCAAGGGTTACATTCTTCAGACTAGAAAGGTGAATGAACCAACAAAAGTGGTGGGCAAGAGGGACATCGTCATCCGGATCAGACTTGATTGGACTGGAACTGTGGATCTTGAGTGTCTCGAGCTGAGAGTTCGAAGATAGAAGCTGACGGAACTCCTCCAGGGAGGGGCAAACATCACGACTGTGGTAATCAAGCTCCAGTGACACAAGGCTGATATTGTTCTACCTTGTCAACATCAAATTAAGCACAGACCACTGAACATGGACACCTTGAAGCTTGAGATGACAGAGGTTTGGTAAGAGAGTGTTACAGTACTGGACATGAACAGTGTAATTGTTAGAGGTGAAAAAGAGCTCCTCTTTCATTGACTCAGGATAAAAATAAGGTGAAAAACTAGCAAACATATTGCAGCAGGAAAGAGCCAAGTACTCAAGTCATAGTGCACCCAGAGTCAGAAGAAATGGATTGATGTAACTGAGAGCGATGAACATTGGCGCCCATATGTCAGTCAAGATCTTGAGTGACCTTCATCAATGGATGTAAGAGAGAATTGTACTGACAACATCCAACATATAGTGAGAAAAAAAAACTGGCAAAAAAACATCTGGTCCTGTTTCAAAAGGTAGGCTAAAAAGAGAAAGTAAGTAATCATTGCATCTGTGTTATGCATGAACAGCATGCACTCAGGTTCCATTCTATTATAGTCCCAAGATGGGTCCTGAGCTTTAATAAGAACATCAAGAGGGTACATCTGGGACTGAACAAGAAAGAAATCAAGAAACGTTCTGTCAAGATAGTTCTCCCCATCATTATCTTCCAGTATCATCTCTGGAGTTAAGCATAGACTTGTCCATAGCGCAGGTGTGTTTAGGGTGACATGCCTCCAAAAGCAATTGACATATGAAATAATGACAGGTGTCCTGACCAAGGTTGTATCGAATACTGGGCAAGATACTGAATATGGACTAAAGGAGGTCTTCTCATCCCCATGGGTCACCAACATGAAGATATGAGTCAAGATCTCAACTGGAAAAATTTCAAAGTAGCTCATAGCTATAATAGGTAGAGAAGTGGGAGATATGACATTGGGAAAAAACTGATCCTAACTTTTTCTTATTTTAGTACTAATAAGTTTTAATTTTTTAATTTTTAATTTTAAATAATCAATTATATAGCCAACTACTCTAGATACAAATGAGCAGGAGGCAATTGGGGACACAGTGGCAGACCCTGTGGCATGTGTTATAAGCATGCTTTCCAAGTACCAACATGGAGTTAGTAGCCTAGGCAGTGAAGAATAAGAAAACTACATTAAATACTCTTTACTGCCAAATATTTGCCTTCCAAAAACATTTATCCACCCAAAGACTTCCTAACCCCTTCCATTTGCAATATCTACTGCCCCACCCTAGCCTTTAGCCCCTGCCATAAAACTTGATTGTCATAGAACAATCCCATTGGGATCACATGACAGACACCAAGACAAGTACTCTGATCAAACCTCTTTTCAAGGGTACTAGTGACTCTCTCAGGGTGAGATATCCCTGAGAGAGAGCTCAAATCAGTTCATCTCTGTATCTACCATGCCTTAATATACTTCCCAAAGGTTATAGCTGGATTTTGTAGAGAAACACATGTATTTGTGGTGAGCTCTTCCATATAGGTGTCATTCAGTGACAGAGTGTTTGTAGGATTCTTTTTGAGAGTGGATTCCCTCTGGCCAATAGTTCAGTTCCCAGATAGTGCTCTCTTCTAGCCTCAGCAAAGAGCAGTAAAAGGGGAAAAAGAGGATATTACTGTGACTGGAAAAAGGCAAAGGTAGTAAAAGTCCTTAATTGGGTGTTAAAGAGTTTATCAATGATAGTGAGCTTCTGGTCAAGGTGTGTTTGTTGAGGTGTCAGAGACTTTATGCAGAATACCTGACAGACTTTGTACAAGTGTATCATGTTCTTGGTGGATTTGGCTGTCAAACAGTGTATTATCTTCAAGATTATTCATGTGAACCTTGTGTATGTTGGTCACAGGATGAATCTATACTTTGATGAGTCAACCACTGAGAAGGATAATTCTTACTCATACTAAGTCTCAAATTTTTTCTGTAAGACTCTCTGAGGTAATGACTAGTTAAATGTGGTACTGAACTTTAATGGATTAGCCCAGTCACATAAGTAAAAAAAGACATAGACAAACTATGATGATCAACTTCTTTTACACATGCAGCCTCTTCTGGCTTGAGATGACATATGCATTCATGAGTGATAGCTGAAGATTATCTGAGTACTGGATAATTTGATGCAGAGGAAGAACAATTTAGTTGATTAGTGTCCTCTTGGGTAGCTTAGATCCCTGCCTGACAAACCTGTCCTGAATTCTGTCCTGAATTCAACATCAGGAGACCATGTCAAAAGGTACTTCAGTACTAGAAACATATCTACTAATGCAGAGCCAACAGTTAGGCATTCATGGATAAAGGAGGGCAATTTCAAAGTTTGGGTCATTCTCAGATGAGATATCAATGCCATATGTCATGGATATACTAATGGCTCCAGTTATACTACAATAGATAAGGTGTATTGAGATTCAAACTAGACAGTTGACAAAGGTGACCAACTGGTACAACAAATTCACTAATTCTATTGGACATTTAAGGAGCTGGTGAAGGAAATGATGAATGTATTTAGCCTCTGGGATATGATAGATTGCAACATTTAATATATTGAAATATTTCTTGAAAAGACAACAGCATGAACTATACTGTTTCCTTGGGTGCTAACTATAGGAGTGGTTTGCCCTGGAGTTGAAGCAGCTACAACACCAGCTCAGTCAGATGTGCAAAGACCTGAGCCTAAACCTGGTAAAGGCTCTGCTACATATTGCCCATGGTCATGATCTGTGACTACAGGTTGATTTCCTGACAGTTGTTCCAGTAAACCAATCAATGCACTATATAGGCAATGACATACCTTGATCACAAACTCTATTGTAATCAGTGTTATGATTAGACATTAGTTTGTCTAACATCCTAGGGCCTATTCCTGGAGGAAGTTTTTGACTTCTTGCTGTATCTCTATGAGGAGCAGTTGTGGAGTCTTTATGATACTTCTTGCTATAGTCTATGGTATCAGATGTAATACCCCTGGTGTCATGAGTCACCTCGACCATGACTAAGAAATATGACATGGACTGGGATCGAACTCTGGACTGATAGAGACTTGTAGAATAAATAGAGACAAACAGTGTAAGAATGTATAAGTAGTATAGCAGAATAAAGCGAGGACTCCATCGAGTTCTCTTCTAACCCTAAAGAGCTCTCTTGATCCTAACCCAGGATTAAGATCTTAAGTTAGTCGCTGACACCTGGCCTCAGATTCGGTTAGGCCAGTCAAACTGGTGAGATTCCTGAAAGCAGTGGATACATGCTGTATGACCAGCAAATCCATTCTCAACTCTAATGAACATGTGAAAATCTGCCCTTGTCAAAGTTAGATAAATATAACAATGATACAATTCCACTTTATTTGATGGACAAATGACTCCTCTTTAATCATGACACCTTTATGCTTGAAGCTGGTATCTTGTTTGTGGATATAGCTTTTACATCAATAATTTATGAAACTTTACCTTTCTAAAATGGCATGTGTAGTTGATACCTTCTAGAAAAAAGTGAGCAACAGGAGGAGTCTAGATGCTATAATGACAGTATATCCCATTATACTTTTTGAGCTCTTTGATATTAGACTTGTGCACAATACTATGCCAAACCAAGACCTTCAGACCTTTGGAATGTGTTTCAACTTCATTCCACCATTACATGATAGTAATAGTAGGTTGAGTGGAGTAAAGGTTTGAATTACCTCATAAAAAGTGTTCAACTTACACAATAACAAGATTTGGTCATTTTTGATCCAATATAAGCAACATGATAATCTGGATGATGTTATCCATTCTAAAGAGTTGCCAAAAGATTAGTCTGCTAATACTATTTCATCCTGAGGTGTTATATTAGCTCACGCCAACAAATGACTGAGTTGAACAAACTGCAAGTATACCACAATACCATTTCTCTTTCTCCTGCAGCTGCATCTAATGCAAGCTTTCTTGTTGGAAGGGCAACAGCACAAGCTTAAGATTTTTTGGCCATTCTACATGGACAGGTATGATAATAGGAATGTTAGCTGCTATATCACCCCATACAGTCTCTAACTCAGGGTAGAATCTATACAAGACAACTATTGCTTTCTCAGCCTAAGATAAAAACATAAGATAATTTCCACAGAAGCTTGTAGAAGAGGCAGGAAATGTATATTTGTTAGATAATGACCAAGTTTATACATAAGCTTTTTTTTCTTCTCTTCTGAGTTCCCTCCTAATATTTAATGCCTATCTTTTGTACTGAAAAAGATCTGTAGGTATTCTACTATATACCCAATTGCATCAATTATAATAAGCTCTCCATGGTGGACTCATGCACATTGAAAGAGGCAAAAGAGGTTTTTACTATGACAAGCAAGTAGCAAGGGTGGTAACAGTCCTCAACTGCATGCTAAAGGATTTGTGGGGAGAAGGAAGAAGTGGGAGTAGCAGAAAGAAATTAAAATATAAAGCACAACTTATCTATAACATAAAAATAAATAGAATAATTGTAGGTTCAATATAGATCCACCTTGCATGGTGTCCCTAAGGTGTCCACCTTTACACACCATAACAAGCTCACTAGTAGAATAGTCAGTAAACCACTCATGGGCCTTACCACACTCAATCAAGCTCTTATCCGCATCCCTACACCAAAACCTTATGAGTGTGATATAATCTGAGTCAACAATTAGCCAGGCTTTTCAGGCCTGCTACTCTATAGAAGATTGTCTGAGCGACTGCTATATCTTGGCCCAAGAAAGAATAGGGTATAAGATAGGAAACAATCACCAACTTAACCTCTCACTAAGATCATCCCTTATACACTCAAGAGAATTGCATTTACAACCTCAAGAGCTTCTGAGATGAAGGCAAGGGCCAAGGAGGCTATTACTATCAATCTCTACTCTGAGAAATATATTAGAATATTACAAATGTTAGAGACTCAATTAAAAAGAAATAGAAAAGAAAATTCTTTATTCTACTACTCTCCCTTGCATCTCTCCTCTACAACACCACCATGTGACCATGATAGCTGTCACCTTCCTGTCCCCCATACCTTCAGACATGACCATGTGATCCTACTCTACCTCCATACTCCACTCCTGCCCATTGTTCCCTGAATTCCAAACTGGCTTTCTTCTACTTCAAATACAGTCTAGAAACACATGACAGTGTGTGAGAGTGTCAGCAATACAATCATTGTCCAGCAGCATGTCTATTTCTTGCCTGAGTCCAGTAGTGATGGGATCACTAGTGTGGGAAGGTTAGTGAGTTCAGAAGGGTGGTTACCAGTTGATCTGCTTAATATCTTGGCCATTATTGATTGCCTTGAGACGTGACTAGCATTGATCAAAAGGTCCTTTTGAGGGCTTTCTGTAGCTCCTAAAACCATGAGAATTGTCAAAGAATTGATGGAGATATGGCTGAATGAAGTTTGTGACAGTTTTATGTATACTATATTCTAAATTTAATTACTTTAAGTAATTTCTTCCTTAGATTAAGACAAGGTTTTCATCCAGGCCTCCGGCCTGGCTTGTGAAGTTTATGTTGAAGTCAGTCTGCTATGCCCCCTTCCTACAACAGTCTATGAGATTAAATTTTGTTTAATTTCTGTAATATTATGTTATTGAGTTTGTGTTATAGTCAATCTACTATATTTTCTTTTTACAACAGTCTATGGAATAGTAGATAGTATAGCCTGAAAGATTGCTATGCTTCCTTTCAATAGCAGTCTGCTATTTTTTCATCTCTC
>Ga0157364_1006364_pt1 | contig 12120 bp, 14 predicted proteins | sample AttsexASBM2_FD_111476 | JGI IMG/M metagenome (GOLD analysis project Ga0157364, IMG submission 111476) | Fungus gardens microbial communities from leaf cutter ant in Ribeirão Preto, State of São Paulo, Brazil - Atta sexdens ASBM2 | ecosystem: Host-associated > Fungi > Mycelium > Unclassified ...
ATGATTGCTAATAATTCTTGGTTATAAATCTCATAGTTTTTTCAGTCTTGTTTAATATCTGAGATATATATACAACTGGTGTCAGAATTGAAGACAGTAGACTATTCATTTTCATTTCATTTTTATTTTCTTATTTTGAACTTAGGAATAGGGTTAGCATGCATTGCTTCTCTCTCTCATACCACTATCTTGTATGGTAGTACCTAACAGAGAAATTGCAAATATAAACTCTTTTCTTAACTTTTTAGCAATGTCTAACCTAGTAAAGGCCAACTACATCTCAGAGGATATCAACATGGATGAGCCAAGGGGCAGGTCTATAATTCCAAACAGAGTTACATCAAGAACAATGTTGGCTCATTCAGATACATCATTCATCCCATTATCACAAAATGAACTACTCACTTATTTGTGATATCTGAACCTTGAGTGCACTCTCAGAGGTTTAAGAGTGATTCAGAAGTTCAATAATGATGACAATGATGATTAAGATCAATACAGATAATAAAGAATAAAGATTGATGAAAATTGATGTTGTTAAGTCTGAGGTCTAATCCTCAGACACAGAAGTATATATATAATTGTCACTTTTGTACATCTTGCATATGTGCAGATAGCCCTCATTTGGGGCTTTCCAGAACAACTTAATTTGTGAAAATCAGTCCACTGGTTGTAGAGATACAAGCTGAATGAAGTTTGTGACACCATATATTAAAAGAATGGAGGCACAAAGCAGTAACCCCTCCTGGTTCAACCAAACTAAACAGAAAAACTTTCAGCTCTTGCATATATCTCCCAAGAGGGGAAATTCACTCAACTAGAACAAGGCCCATGGTCCCTCCTACTTACCTAGTACATGTGTTAAAGATGAGGTATCTATGAGCAATGCTTCTAATCAACAGTATAACCGTGGTGCCTCTTTGATCCCATATTCAAACTCCAAACTGGCCAACCCTAATCTTTGAAACAGCAATTTCAATCATATATCTATATTCAGAATAATTGAAAAGTCTATGGATGATGTCAAAAATGTCATTGTTTCTTTAAATCACATAGCCTCTTTTATTGATAAGAAGGATATCAAGAACAATAGGGAAATTGATCTCTTCTATCTGGAAGGTTTCAGTCAAGTAGCATGGATTTCAGCGATATCAAGAGAATCAGAACAGTTTCCTACCATTATGCACAAAGAAAAGTATAAAAATGAGATAACCATGCTCATCTGTCAGTATCTTGCTAATAAATACTACTCTTTACAATGGCAAAGAGTAATCACAGTAGTACTCAAGAAGCCCAACAAATCTGACTATACCCAAACTAAAGCATACTACCTTATTATACTCCTTGAATATAGGCAAGCTACTTGAGAAAGTAGTAGCCTGCAAAACTGACTTATCTTACAGGCTGATACAACCTTATCTTAGATTCTCAATTTGGAGATAGAGCTAACTCCTTCACTTTGAATCTTATATTGGTAATTTATAAAAGTAGTTAAAATAAGCTTAAGACAAATAATGAAAATTGGACATATTAACAACTCTAGTAAGCCTAGACCTGATATTAACATGACCACCAAAGAGCCTTCACACAAGCAGATCATAGTCTTTATAGGCAATGGTAACATATTAACTTTCATGAAATCTTCAAGTAAGCATATGGCTAATATCAACTATGCTCTCAAAGGTGTTAAATCTGATAATTTTGTCAGTTTCATTTACTTAGACTATTGAGGTCTGATAGTCAATTCTAACAAGGTTGCTTCACCATCAGATCTCTTAGTAGTTGAATCATATATAAAAAATCTAAATTTTATGAATACTGAAGATGTACAAAGTGCACAATTCTTACCTCAAGATTCTTAATATTTCCTATCTCATTGAAGGCATGAACACTTCAATCAATACTAGCATTATGAAAACAATCATCAAAATCACTCATGCTTTTAATAATGTTCAAATTGCATCTAAACTAAGAGCTGTTAAAGTTTTCCCTAAATTTAATATGGCTATTGTCTGAATAGACATTTAGAATATACAAAGTAGTTCTTTAGCTAAAATGCTTATCAACAGGTTCTTTAATGTAGGAAGCTATATTGCAACAATATGTGGAGCAAACATGAACCCAAGCATACCCTAATACAAGAACTATTGGAAGTAGGAGCATACAACTTTTATATGTAAAATCCAAAGGTCAAAATGTATTGAATGTAATGGATTCCATAAAATAGAACACTACTGTCACTTTACCTGGTGTTGTAAGGTAAACTTCAGGACAAACCCTCCAAGATTGGAAACCAAGCAAAGTGAACCTTGCTATTATTCATTCAAATTCCTGAACTACAAAGGAGACCACTAAGTGGATTTGAATGCATGCTCCTTTTGGAAATATTGATTCAACAAAGAGTAGTACATGAAGGAGTACCAAAAATTCTGAAAAAGTAGAAAAAACTCAATTCACTCAGCTGTGAGTGGTACTCAAGCATGATTATTGAAAACCTCAAGATATACTTGCAAAACGCTTGAAAAAACAGATTGCTCATTGAAACTTTACTAAAAACTCAAAAAATTTTTGACATACTATTTATTTAAAAGCCTTCTTAATTTATTATACAACCCATTCCAAGTTCTTCTAATGAAGAAGAGGACAAAGTCATAGGTACCTCCAATCATCTGAACTGAATAACATTTTCCAGACCAAATACTAATGATCATGATTACTCAAGAGTTGTAACATACATTAACATTCATTTAACAACCATGTATTTTTCTTTAAGAAAAGATATTTTCAACCATAAAGACATTTGTTGTTGTTTTTTTCAACAATAGTTTAATTTTCTTCATGATTAACATTTATTCAGATGATACCATCCAGCTTTAAAGTATCTCAAGGATACTGAAGCAAATATTCACAATGTCTTAATTATGGTAGATGATTTCAATATTAGGAATAGTGATTAGAATCCATCTTATTCTTTTCATTCTTCTTATAGCAATATTTTAGTAGAGATTGTAGACTTCTTTGATCTTACCTTATTTTCAGCCATTCAACAGGTTCCTACTCAATACTTTGATAATGAGAACAATTCCAATTCAGTCATCAATCTATTATTCTTACAATTAAATTCTGTAGAACTTAACAACTACAAAATCTATCCAGAACTCCATTTTCTATCAGATCACACTCCTCTATCCATGAACATCATAATTGAGGAAGAGTTCATTCCAAAGAAAAAACACACCATTGTCAAGAATAATGAAGAAGAATCTGAGTTTGTAGAGGATTTCATAAGAAGATTTAGAAGTTTTGATATAGTGAATATTACTGACAAACTCTCTCTCAAAAGCAATCACATCAAAAAATCATAGACCATGGAACCTGATAAATTGGGTCAAGAAATAAAAACTACTGGTCATTGAAGTAATTCAATTTAATGAACAACTATGTATTGAAATTAAAGACCTTTGGAATATGCTTCATCAAACATTTAATTCAGCTCAAAGTTAACAAGTAAACAAGTCTTTATTAGAGAAACTCTTATCCAAACAGTACTCATCATAGAATTCTTTTTCTAGAAGAGAGTTTATAATAGCTATTGACAAATGTAATAATTTGTCTACTCCTAGACCAGATGGAATTTCATAGAAGCACCTCAAGCTAGTTGTCAGAGATGATAAATATTTGAATAACATTGTCAACATTGCTAATGTCTGTATCAATTTAGGACATTGGCCATTGTATTTCAAGGTATCTTTGTCCATCATCATTCCAAAGCCTAACAAAGTTGCTTATAACTCTTCTAAGTCTTTCCACCCCATTGTCTTATTAAATATGCTGGAAAAACTGATAGAAAAAGTCATTAGCAAACATCTTTGAGACCATTTGATCACAAACAACTTTATTTACCCAAGTCAACTTGGGGATCTTAAACAATACTATAGATATGGGCCTATTCTTGACTTATTTAATCCAATCTGAATAGGTAAAAAATCTTCAAACTAGCACAGTAGCATTTAACATCACTCAGTTCTTTCCATCTTTGAATCATTGTTTAATTCCATTAATTCTAAGAAAAGCAAGATATGATACAAAAATTTCTCTATTCTTTTCTAATTATTTAGTGAACAAAAAAACTCATTATTCATGGAATGGTTTTACTTTATTCTTTTTCTCTATGGATATAGGTGTTGGTTAAGGATTGGCACTATCTCCTCTCTTATCTGCTCTTTTTATTACTCCAATTTTTTACATCTTTGAAAAAAGAATAAAAAATCTAAATATTTCTGTTTTTTTTTTCTTTTTTTTGTAGATAATGAATTATTCATTTCTCAAGAGAAATCCTTTACTAATACAAATACCAATCTCTTTTGTAGCTACAATATTATGTTTTCACTACTAGATCAGTTTGGACTTGTAGTAAAATATAGGAAAACTGAAATTTTCTATTTTTCCAGATTATATAGTACATTTAATCCTCTGGCACTGGACCTTAGTCAAATCAGCTATTACAATCAATGCCTCCTGGATGCAGCATAGACTTGGGCAAAGAGTAATGACAATATGATTGGCTGTACTACAAGTATCTCAGTTAGTGCTTCATATAGTAGGTATAATATTCTTACTTTAGCCTTATGGACTATAACTCATTTTCCTCATGTACTATGAATGCTTTCCTCATATGATACTATTATATATAGCATAGATACTGCTCTGTATTTTTTATGCTTTACCAATTGAACACTTTCCCATTCTTTTCTCAAGTCTTTGCCTAAGTTGCAACCTGAGCCAAATCTAAGATCATAACATCAACAGCCTTATCTTTTGTTTTAAAGACACATAGCAGTATCTTGGGTTCATTTTTGTTATGACCTTAAGCTAGAGCTCAGGTTGCACTTAGGCAAAGATTTGAGAAAGGATAAGGGATGTTAGAATTGGTAAAGTATAAGAATATATGAGAGTATCTACACTATATATACTACAAAGAAAAAAGAGTATCATGTAGTCCATACAACATATAAGTCAGATAACATAAGGGAGCAATAAGAATAAAGCAAGACAGGAGCACCTACTACATGAGGCGCTGATTGAGACAACTACGGTGCAGCCAATCATATCATTATATCCTCTGCCCATCTCCATGATGCATCCTCAAGGCATCAATTGTAACAATACTCCGTTTTTAGCTTTCATGTCCTCATAAATTTAGACCAATACCTCCAGTTCTTCTTCTACATGTATTGCAACTGTCTTCTTGTTAGGTCCTATAATGACTCGTCCTTGATTATTGATTGCGATAAAAAATGGTTCATGTAGTGGTTCCCCTTGGAACATCCTAATCAGATATCTATTCCTCAATATTTCTGAATTATATTTGTTGTCTACCAATACTGTTGCTACTTCTTTCCAAAAGTCAGGGTCTTGTTCATCCCTAAATCAAAGTGATTGGTAATGAGGTAGTGGTTGGAATATTCTTGTCTGAGTAGGTGACTTGACGAATTTCATGTGCTTGATAAGGTTGTTGACTTCTTCGTCAATAAAACTTGAGCTCTTGGTGGAACTTAATTCTAATACTTTATATAGTTTGATTAAGATCATCTCTTCTTCTTCTACTTTTCCTTTATCTTTTTCTTATTGGTCATCCTCCATATATAGTTCTTGAATTTCCCAAATATTATCATCTATATAACTGTTGCCTCTTTCTTTATATTGATCCAATTCATTGGCTAGTATTCTTTGGACTTCAAATGCTTGTTTATCCATATCACTTTGAACTAAGTATTGAAGGTCCTCTGATATTTAAGCAATGTTTGTCACATTTATTATTCCATTATTTATACTTGCTGCCAAGACTGGTTCTTCTACCTCTGTTATCATTGTGTTTACTTCTTCTGCCATCTTTTTGATATTCTTCACCATTCTCTGTATGTCTATTATTATCTCCAACCCTTTCAATATCTTGTGATATAACCTCATCTAATCTTCTCTTTATTTCTTCATAACTTGTGCCTGGTTCATGTTGTTTAGTTTTCTGGAAATATATGGATTTGGGGAAGTAGAAGCAGTGGTGTAGTTGGTGTTGTTGTTGACAAGTTGAGAAGACATTTGTTTTGAGAATTTGAGTGAATGCTTTGCTGTCAAACTGGGATTTTACCCTTTCTCTTTATAGGTTTTGACTCAAATACCTTGTTTAATAGTCTTCTATTGCCTCTTTTACATGAGGCAACCCTGTTTCCACTATCCACTGGCCATGTTCATCTCCATAGCCCTTTCAATAAACCAAGTATTGTATTCCTCTTCCACATTTTCTGTGCTTCCTAACTTCTTCCACTTCATATTCCACTTCTTCATTAATGATCATTGGGGGAGGTGCTGGTTTCTTATGTTGTCCTTTGAACTTCAGCTCCACACATCATGTCAGCAGGTCCTCATTGAAAATGTTATGAATTGTCCATCCTTCTAGAAGTTCTAGTTGAAATGCTCCCAAGCCAATGTCTTTTGAAATCCTAAAAGGCCCATATCTTTTATTATCCAACTTCTTTGAGAGTCAATTCAAATGAATATTCTTGTTTTCCAGCTACACATTGTTTCTGACCTTTAGTCCTTGAGGGTTCTGCCTTTTCTTGTCAAACTGCTTCTTCATCCTTTTCTGCACTTCTTCCATTGCCTTTGTTGCCTGTTTCCAACTCTTCTGTATTCCAATAAGGAATTCTTCTACTTGTGAAATTTCCATTTGAACCACAAGGTCATCTTTCTATGGGTGTCTTCCAAAGTTTAGCTCAAATGGTGTCCTTCTGGTTGCTATATATTTTTTGTCATTGTATTGAAATTCTGCTGCAGCCAGCCAGTCCATCTAATTGTTTTGTTGGTAGTTCACATAGTGTCACAGAAACATTCATATCTCCTGGTTTATTCTTTCTATTTGACCATCTGTTTGAGAATGGTATGCCACTGATAGTTGTTTTCTTGTTTCTAGTGCTTTTGTAAACTCTTCCATAAATTTCAATACAAACTGTGGTCCCTGATTGCTAAGAATCTTCCTTGGTATTCTATGTAGCTTCCAGATATTGTCTCTATAGATTTTCGTGATTCCTTCTAATGAAATATTTGTTGTTGTCACTTTTAATTGAATCATCTTTGTAAATCAGTCTACAATGACAACAATTGCATCCATCCCATTAGACCTAGATAGAGGTCCAATTATGTCAATGCTGATTTCTTGCCATGATCCCTGTGAAATTTCCAATAGATTTAATTCTCCTGATTTCTTCTGGTGTTGGACTTTGTTCTATTGACATCTAAAATACCCTTGTACATATTTCTTGACATCTTCTTTGAGTCCTGGCCACCAGTAGTTTATTTTGAGTAGTTCCAACATCCATTGTTGTCCTAAATATCCCACATTCACCAAGTCGTGATTTTCCTTTAGAATTTCTTCCCTAGTTTTCTTGTTGTTTGGAACATAGACTTTTCCTTCCATGTATACCACTCTGTCTTCTTTCCATGTTAGTTCATCTTCTTTCTTTAATGCTTAGACTACTTCCTTCTCTCTGGTATTATTTCTTCTGATTTCCTTGATTATATCACCTTCTTTCTCTATTCTTTTCCTTTTCATCATTGTGATTTTTGCTGTTGTTTTCCTTAACCATAGTTTCTCCTTTAGAAGTTGAACATTCTTGTTATCCTCTTTTGTATTCACTTGATCTTTTCTTAATAGGATATCTGCCTTGGTGTTCATCTTTCCTAGAATATACCATAATGTGAAGTTGTAGTCTTGTAACTTCAGATACCATCTTGCTTGTCTTCTGTTTAGTTTGTGAGTGTCAAGTTCACAAACAGTAGACTTAGTGTTTTCTCTATTTTACTTTTCATTTTATTTTCATTCTGTTTTATTTTCTATTTTCTATTTTTAGAACAACTAGGGTTAGGACTGATTAGTCATGCTGTCACATCAGTCACAACCTGATGGTGTAGTCACAAGACAGATCACAAGACTTGGGAAAATTTAGTAGAAGATTCGAGAACAAATGACATCATACAACATGGATACCACATGTTGGCCTCATGGACTACATATGGTTGTTTAGGGTAGGGTGTACAGTAGTTAGCACAGACCATCTGTAGGACTATATAAGGTAGACTAGTTTGTAAAAAAGTTTTCTATCGAGTTCTCTTGTGTTCCTCTAATACAAGAGTTGTTCTTATTTCCAACTCTAAGGAATAAGTTCATAACAGTGAGGTTCTCAGAAATACTTCAAATTTTTGTGGTCCATCCAGATTTTGAATGTTTCCAATGCATCTAACAAATACTGTCTCCACTTGGTCAGAGCTTCCACTATTGCTAGTAACTCTTTGTCATAGATCTCATAATTTCTTTCCACAAGTTGCATCGTTCTTGATAGAAATGCTATTGGCTTCCACTTTCCATCTTGTTCTTGGGATAATACTCCTTCTATAGCATGATCTGAAGTATCTGTTTCCACTCTAAACTTTTCTTCTCTCCTTGGTAATGAAAGGACTGGTTAACTTGTTATTTTCTCCCTGAGCTCCTTGAACGCTTTCTGATGTTCTTTGCCCTATTTCCATTCCTTCTTGCCTTTTAATTTGTTCAACGGTTTTGCTGTGTGGCTAAAGTTTTGGATAAAGTGTCAGTAAAAGTTTGCAAATCCAAGAAAGCTCTCCATATCCTTGACTTTTGTTGGTGTCTTCCATTCCTTTACTACCTTGATCTTTTCCTGTTCCATCTTGACTTGTCCTCTTCCTACTATTACTCCTAGGATAGGGATTTCTTACATGTCAAAATTGCATTTTGATCTCTTGAAACACAAGTTGTGTTTTTCTGCTATCTTTAAGAACCTAATTGTCTGTTCTTCCAGTTCTTCCTTGGTCTTTGTGGATATCACAAAATTGTCCATGTAATTTGCCAGTACTCCTTTGTGAAGTAACTCTTGGAAGATACTGTTCATCATCCTCTGGAACATTCCTAGTAAATTGCACAGTCCAAAGTACATGACTTGCAGTTTGAATAGTCCCTTGTTTGTTAAGAATGTGGCCTTCCATTCATCTTCTTCCTTGATTTGTACGTTGTTGTATCCCCAAATCAAGTCCAATTTGTTAAAGTACTTCACCTCTTTAAGCTTGTCTATTACCTCTCCAATCAGAGTGTCACAAACTTCATTCAGCTTGTATCTTCACAACCAGTAGACCGATTTTCACAAACTAAGTTGGGCTGGAAAGCCCCAAATGAGGGCTATCCGCACATATGTGGAATATACAAAAGTGACAACAAATGATTGAGATATCAGGCCATCAGTAGCTGTAAAAGCTTTGTCTGCTAATATCTCATGAATGGCTGAATGTATTTGCATGATTGAACTTGTGTTGAAAGGTGCTCATTAATCCATTTCCAATGGTGTTATGGAACGCTTTGGACCTAACATTTTATTTTTCTTTTATCTATTTTTCTTTTGATTTTATATTTCTTTTTTCTTTTTCTTTTTCTTTTAGGACGATGAAGAAGGCACGTGACAAGGAAGTCATATGACAGGTCACATGACGTGATGTCATAAGCCTAGAACTTGATGGAAGGGTCTGGAAGATGATGTCAGGGCACCTGGAGTACACATGGTGGCCTTGAGTAGGACATGAGGTAGAAATGAGGATGAAGCATGGATATAAGGGCAGGGTTATTTAGTAGTAGCATGGACCATGGACCCTTTGTATAAATAGGACACTAATTAAGAAGAGGCTCCTTGTCAAGTTCTCTTGTGAATTCCCACATTATACTTCTCCTTTGAGGTTTATTTGTTAGTGAGATCATTTGTCCTTTGTGATAAGTGGTTGCCACAACAAATGGTATATGATGTGTTTCAAAGCAATAAGTATTGGTAGAGATACAGGTATATCAATATAGTGACATAATTAGTTACCTTCTAAAATTAGCCTGACAGCTGCTATGACAGATGACAGCTTCCATCAGGTACGAGTTTTGATCATGTGATGACAACAGCTTGCACATGGACCATCACTATTTTGTATATATACCTCTGTATCTGAGGGCTAGACCTCAGACTTAACAATGTCAATTATTCTTATTGATACTTTCCATCAGCTACCATTATCATATCCTTATACTGAACCTCTGAACCACCATTAAGTTCAAGTATCACAACCAGTGAGTATCTTATTTGTGATACAGAGGTAATGGTATTTTGTCCTTTATTGTGACCTGGTTAAGTTTCTGATAGTCTTGTACCAATTGTAGAGATCCATCCTTCTTCAGAATGTAAAAACAAGGTGCCACATATCTTGACTTCAATTCTATTATTAGTCCTACCTTGAGTTGTTTGTCCAACCATTGATTCAAGGCTTCTTCTTCCTTTAGTGTCATTGTGTAGGCCTTTGTATTAAGTTCCTTTGGGGCTTCTTCTGTAAGATTAATTTCATGATCCCATTTTCATCGTTCAAGTAGTTTTTCAAACTTCTTCTTGTTGAATAAGTGCATAAAGGGTCAGATGTACTCTGGTAGATCTTCTGAATTCATCTTATCTGGTTCTTTACTAATTTCTCCATTGTTCTGTTCCATATTTTCCATAGCCTTTGTCCTCCTGGTCTTGAACCTAATATTCTCATATTTTATTGTACAACTTCCTAGACATCTTGTAAACTTGATGGTTCTATTTTTCCAATTGACTTCTGGATTATGCTTGACTAGCCAGTTATGGCCTAAAAATATATCTGTTCTATCTAAGTCTGTTACTGCTATTTCTAGTGTTTCCTCTTCTTCTTGACTAATTGTTCATTGATTCCCATATATGTGCACCCAGAATCCACCAATGCCTTGACTTTTAATTTCTTGCTATTTTTTGTCTTTATGTCTGCTTACATGTTTAATTCCTGTTTTCCCTCACTGTTTTGACAATTCAGAATAATATATTTATTCTGGGACTTTACATGGGAGATCTTTTGTACTATGTCTACTTGAGATCTTCACCAAAACCCTCCTTGTTCTTCTTGTCTTCATTGTCTGATTCCTCCTAGACCTTCCTTTTCTTCATTGTTTGCTTCCCTTTGCAATCCCTGGCAATATGTCCTTCTTTGTCACATTTAAAATATGTTCTGGTCTCTTGTTCCTTCTTTTTTGCTCAGCATTTCTTTACTATGTGTCTGTACTTGTTTGTTATGAATCAAGACTCAAAGGGGTAAGTCAAGAAACAACCCTTGTATTGGAGTGACACAAGAGAACTTGATAAAGTTTCTAAGACAAAGTAGTCTACCTTATATACTATTACCCATGGTCTGTGCTAGCTACTGTGCATCCTACCCTAAATGACCATGAGTATGACACGAGGCCAGCATGTGTTGTCCATGCTATATGACATCACTTTGTTCCAGAATCTTCTACTTCCTTCTCCCAAGTCCCGTGATCAGTCTTGTGACTATGCCATCAATTTGTGACTGATGTGACAGCATGACTGATAGATCCTAACCTGAGTTGTTCTAAAAATAGAAAAAAAAAAAAGTAAAGTAAAGTAAAATAAAATGAAAAGAGGAAATAAAATAAAGTCCACCGTCAATGATCTTGACATTGTTGCAGTTAAAGCACTTAGGCTTTCCATCTTTGAAGTTGTCATTGGACTTTCCAATATCCATGGGCTGACCTTGCCCTCCATATGTTGTTCCAGTGCTTGTCTTATAATCATAGTGTCCCTCTGTAGACTCGTATCTCTGTCCAACTGATGTTATTGCCACTTTCTACTTCTTGAGTGACTCTGGTATTGCTATTGGTGGATACTCCAGTATCATTTTGATGATGTCATGTCATATGTTTTTCTTTAACAGAAAGATGGCATGCAGCTCATCTGTGTCAGCCTTCATAGTGTTGTGGCAACCACTAGACACAAAGCCCAATGATCACACAACGAGCAAATCTCTTAAAGCGGATATCTAGTGGGGTTTTCACAAGAGAACTCAACAAGGAGTCTCTGCTAAATTAGCATCCTATATATACTAAATACATCTGGTCTGTGCTACAACCTCATGTCTGCCTCATTTTCTACTCAAGGCCACCATGTTGCATACATATGCCCTGACGTCATCTTCTAGATCTTTCCACTATGTTCTAGG
>Ga0157364_1006365_pt1 | contig 12120 bp, 4 predicted proteins | sample AttsexASBM2_FD_111476 | JGI IMG/M metagenome (GOLD analysis project Ga0157364, IMG submission 111476) | Fungus gardens microbial communities from leaf cutter ant in Ribeirão Preto, State of São Paulo, Brazil - Atta sexdens ASBM2 | ecosystem: Host-associated > Fungi > Mycelium > Unclassified ...
GTGTGTGTGTGTGTGTGTGTGTGTGCTGCTTCGATATTAGATAAAGCCGACAACGAACGAGCAGTTGTGCCTCTCTTTCATTCTCCCTCTTCAGTCTCTGCTTTTCAACAGCTACTGCTCGATAAGCACCATGTGAACATCACCTTTCGTAGTCGAGCGAGACGCACTACTTCCGATCTGCAAAACGATCGATTCTCTTTGCATCAACCGATGACAATGATCGTTGACACAAATTAATGTGTCGCAACGTGGAACGTTGAGATATCGTTCTTTTCGTAGCTAGTTGATTTTATGGAGAGTGATGGTAGGACGATGTTTTCGATGTCAGCTATGATAATAGTGAGTTGTGATAGTTTAATGGGTTCAAGCTGTCACATGTGTTTTACTTCCCATATGTTTATTCTATATTTTTGCAAAATGTACACATTATTGTTTCTTCTTGCTTGGAATTTAATAGATAATTGTTAGATTAATTGTTGATAATATTATTGAGATATTAGAAGACAAATATCATAAATACAATGAGCTGTGAAGAAATATTGACTCTTCTTTTTATTTCTATCGGATGATTTCTCATATTTGGACGCGCCTTCGTAAATGCGGAATTTCACTCTTTCGAAATATCGAGCGGCCGGCGGAATGGCGACAGTAAATAATGTCCATTCGTTTGTAGCGTCATCGATAAATCATCGAGCGTCATGACGGGAAATTGAACTTTCGAGAATACTTATGCCCGTACCACGTTATTATTCATGTCGATAGTGCGGAAGCACAAAAAAGGATACGCCAGCGCGTATTTCAGAACGATCGATTATAAATAACGTCGTAGTGTTTCCTTGATTCATCCACGTTGAGAGCACATAAAACTTTTCCGTGGGAAAGTAAAAATGGCGTAAAAATGAAAGAATAAAAATATTCCTTTGAATTTTTTTAAGTACACTTGGAATCTTCTATGAAATATTTTCGCTATAATTTTTCGTGTAGTCGTAATTTTACAACCTTAATGGTTTTTTTTAAACGTTGAAATATCGTGTGAAAGGGATTTAAGGAGTCGTTGATATAATAGCAACGACAATGAATAATAATAATATAATAACGGTGAGAGATGTAGTTAATTTTATATTTTTTTTTTCTATGAAAATTATTTGATAGCGATATTCGAAGGGAAAGAAAATTGGAGCGGAAGGATCAAAAGTACAGGAATCATAAGAAAACGAAAATTTGAAACGTACGATTGTGCTCGATAAATAATTCAAATCTGGTGGAACCCTCCTAAGCTTCCGCAAGCTGCTTTGTAACGCGATCAGGATTGGTTGCGAGCCAACCGCGGCGTCGACGCATCGCATCTGCGCCACCGACTCGCGAGAATTTATGTGCAAGGCGCGTTGTCTAAGGCGGGCCAACAACGGACGACATTCGCAAACTAGCCAACTTACCCCCACGAGTACTCGCTGAAACACACAGGTGATTTCATTGAGTTAATTACACCCCATGAAACTTCCTACCGGTCTTATTACGTTGTGGCACACCGCTGTCGCCCTAAAATGATACAGATGACCCTTTCCTTCTCTCTTTCTCTGCATCTCTCTAGTTTTACGCGTTTCATATGAGCTCAAAATAACATTTTAACGATGGTTTTTTAATTGATACCTCTCTGATGAATTAATTTTTTATTCTTGAAATAACATTTAATATCACTGACATGTTTAATTATTTATGTCTATTAGACTTGCACAGCCACAATTTTAAATTTGTAATTCAAGAAAAATGTCGATGAATTATCTTTCTAATATTAATCAATAATGAAACAGTACACTCTTTGAATTGTTTCAGTATTATCAACAAAAATATGTAATTAATATGCTAAACAATAACAAATTAATTATATTGAATTAATAATAATAAATAATAATTTAGTATTAATTAATACTGATTAATGTTAAATTTATTGTATGCTAACATGCTAAGAATGTTAATGTGATTTATTGCTTTTTATTAAAAAGGTAACTATTTCTTATTTAATATATTTGATCTTTTTTGTATTTGCATTTATTTTTTTATTTTTTTTATTTATTTATATTTTTTCTGTAATTATAATATTAATTTTTTGAGTCACTAATTTATATTTGTCCGAATTATTTATGGTCTCAAAAAAAGAAAGAATAAATTTAAGAAACTCTTTAATACTTTAATAAAATTGGTAACTAATTTTTTTTATATATTTTACGTAATTGTAGCGTTGTTATCTCTTAATCTATTTTAATAAATTAAATTGTTAGGAATAAATTCCTAACAATTCAGAATACTTAAGGAGGATAAATTTTGGAATAATTTTTATGTTGGAACAGCTATTTGTTTTCAACGTTAAATACTTATAAGATTTTTATAGCAAAACAGATTTGAAGCGTTGTATAGTATGAAAATTTTCGGTTACTATTCTCCGTTTTATAGGTCCTATATAAAGTTATTTGCGTTATTGCACATTTTGCGAGCTATTTCCTAATTCCACATACGTTGCTGACGGAGATGCAATTTTGGCGAAAGCAGGGGCTGTACATATATATATAGCGAAGATGTATTAAGTCTGTCGATGATGCCTCGATCGATAGGTAGGTACCGTAATTACGGTAATGTTATGCGAACTAATTGGAGGATTTTGTGAGAATCGATAAAAACGAGATTGCTCAGCATCAAAATCGAGTATTATATATCGAATATCCCCAAGAAATTGGTTATCGGTGTATTGCTGCTCGATCATTATTACCTTCATACAAAAAGGATCAGGAAATCATCTACAATATAATCTAATATAATTTTTTTGGCAGTTCTTCTTTCCTCGGTTGCGTCTCATCCATACTGATAATTTTGTAAATTAAGAATGTATTCGCATTATCGGTCATGCGAATTTTGCTTGCAATTCGATCGCCTTTGATCAATGTCGCGAAACACTCAATCTGAAATTTGCGATATATTCTTTTTTAATAATTCCTTTCAAATTTAATTTATTTATCTTAGTTTATTTTTATCTTAAATATAATACTTGAGATCAGATAATTATATCTGATCAGAAATTTATTTACACTAAAAATATTTTTGAATAGAATAATAATAAAAGATATTGATGTTATGGAATAAAAAGTAATAAGTTTGTTCTTAAATATTTATATCACAAATTTTTATTGTTTTTTAAAAATTTGGAGTGGCATTTTGTTAACTATTTTCGGATTATATTGCGAAATGCACACTATATTATGTCTTTCGCAAAAAATGAAGAATTAACGTTTCAATTACGACTTCTCTAATAAACAAACGGACGTCGCTTTAACCTCTGACTTTAATTTTTGCTCCAACAACTAGTTAGGACCTCGTATTCGTAGTTGTTGGCTCCCTTTTTCTATAGCGGCGAGTTTGAAAGGAACAGCTAACAAGTAGTGTAAGTCGCGATAGAAAAGGGGAACGGAGACAAACAGATGGCAGCAACGACGAGAGAGAAGAATATTGCACTGGGAGATCCACGGCCGTGTGGTAGTTATTTCTCTCGTTACGAAATTACATCAACGACCAATCCTTATGATGTTAACGAGGACATGAAACTAAAATTAGAGAACGAAAAAGATGTAATAATTATAATTTTTAAAAACAGCTGGAAGTGTGAAATAGCGAACTCTGTAGAGCGTAATTATTAATCATTTCTAAAAGACATATTTATAACCAAGGATCAATCTACGTATATATGTATTTAATTCTATAAGAATTAAGGAGAGAGAAAGAGAGAGAGAGAGAGAGAGAGAGAGAGAGAGAGAGAAAGTAGTTTAACAAATTTAATAACTTAATAACTTAATAACATAATTTAATAACTTAATTATTTGTGTGTGTGTGTGTGTGTGTGTGTGTGTGTGTGTGTGTGTGTGTGTGTGTGTGTGTGTGTGGGGGTGGGGGGGCGGGGGGGTGGGGGTGTGTGTGTGTGTGTAGATATATATAGATATATATTATATATATTATATAAAATATCCAAAATATATATTATATAAAATATGGTATATATTATATAAAATATCCATTTAGTAACATGTAATTATAAATTATCTGTGGTCTATAAAAAGAAATGAAAATTAAGTTGTTTTTGTTAAATTATAGTTTCTTTTAATTTTTATAGAATTAAATATGGCTGTGGATAAGCTGGTTTGCATTTTAATTTTCACACATATACGTATTAGTTGATTAAGAACACTTCTATTATGCTATAGCGATTACGGTTTAGAACGTTGCTGTAATTGTAAATAGATAACCAACTTTGAGTCTATATTTATAATAGATATTGATATCATTGTTAGAGGATTGCGATGCCCAAGTGTTACTCGTTATTAAAATCCTATCATCTACGTTACATTTACGTACAGGGCAAACTTAAATTCCTTAGGGTCTCACATACACAAAATAAACAAGAAATTGGCAGCTATCTAATGTCCTGGGAACATTTGTAGTCAGGTCATCTCTATTTTGGGGATACTAATAAATTTTTATTTGAAAAATGATATAAATAAAATTTATATCATTTATTTAATTTTTTAAACGTTAAATAATTAAAATTTCGTTGTTAAACGTTTATATTATGCGTTCTTTTCTAACTCACTCAATGCAGTTGTCTGTTGACAAAACGATGCAATCTTTCATTAATTTCCTCTTTGTTAATTTTAAACGATAACAACTATACCAAATTACAATGTACAATATATTATAAAGTGCGTAATTTAATTTGCATTTGTGTAATGATACATTTGTGAAGTATAGCACCAATCACGATGTGAATTAACACAACGAGTGTTCCGTGTCACGACTCATCTTCCTTCATTACCGCGATTTGCATGACACAACAGCGAATTAAACAACTTTGCCGTGCGACGGTTAACTCGGCGGTTTCGGTATTGTGCGACATGTTTTACGCGACAGTACGTTTTTGGGGACACGAGCTCATCGTCCGTGTCGCGTAGGCGCAAGCGTGCGTGCAACACTGGCAGAATGGTGTTGCGAGTGGGTGGTACGTACGTGTTCGGCAGTGTGCAATGTCCCGCGGCGACACGCCAAGGCGACGGTAAACAATGTGAGCATACATTACTTACACCCCACCCAGTACTAACGCATTGTGCCACGCCGCGTGTATCCGCACGTGGACTCCACTTCAGCACCTTGTATGCACTCATCCTCAATCCCTCTGTTTCTTTTCACACGTTCTTTTATTTTAAACAACGTTTAAAGTATACTTAATATATTTTCCCTGTATTTGCGCATGGAAAAAGTATTATACGATAACGTAGCTTAAAGAATCTTAGAATTGTAATTCTTTTCTTTTCTGCTTTTATTCCTCCATCCATTCTGAATTATTTTGCCATCCGATATTTTCTTTTTTTGCATCACACGTGGTGATTAATGAAAAGAATTTATACAAAGGATGTACAAAAATGTATTAGATGCAATAAATTAATTAATAGTTTTTCCTTATTATGAAATTTGATGTGCACTGTTAAATTGATAATGTCAAATTAACTTAATTTAACTTAATTTAAGTAGCCACTGTTCCTGTGTATGCTTCTATAAAATAATGGTTAAATTTGACACTATGCAATGTCAAATTAATACTGTATAGTGTCAAATTTAATTAATTTAGTCTATTTATATTAACTAATTTTGATTTAATAAAATAACGATATATTTAGTAAAAGCAGTGGAGACTTAAATTAGATTAAATTTGACATTATTTGACATTAGATTCAATAGTATGAAATTTGATGTTTTAAAATGATATATATATATATACTCTTTTAGATATATCCTATAACAATCTTTAGATTATTTTTTTCTAATATTTATTGATTATTGATTTTATTATTAAGCGAAACAAATGGATATGAATATGTTTTATTACTGTTGAACTTTTTCACTCATTTTTGACATAAAAAATAGATTTAAGATTCGAATTTGTTCTGATTTATTGAAGTCGATTTTGATGTCGATTTTTACTTCGTAACATTAAATTGGTACGTCGATATTTAATTTGTGACACCTGTAGCAATGTCAATACTAGCAAAAATTAATTGAGATATATTCTCGTTATAACGACCGTTTTCATCACTATCCATAACACACGATAATTGATTTCTGCGCGCCAACAAGAGGATGAATAAACTTACAATTTATTTTTATGCTTAACGCGTCGTCCAATATGTTTGATAAAACAAGATGTAGTATTGTTCACGCACTTTAAACTTTTTTTTCTCTTCTTTTCTTTAAAACGCATTATAAATAAAATAATTGGCTCAGAAATTGTCAGAGTACCAATAATTGCCAAGTTCACGTATTAAAGATATATTTTAGTGCTTTCTGTCGATCGTGAGGCTTGCTGATATTTTTATTAGTTCCAAGGAAGTATTTACAATATTGTGTTACATTATGAAACTCGTAAATATATAAATTCACTATTGATTAAATCAATTATATGCAGTATCAGCGAATCAGTCTATGCGTGATTTCGATCAAATGCTTCATTGTGAAGTTAAGAAACACTGTTTGATAAGTAATTTTGTCTCGTGTGATTTTAGAATATTGGCAACTTGCATGAGGTAAATTGAACTTCGAATTATACATCGAGATCGCAGTTTTACGTACACCACAAATTATTATTTCATACAAATTTTATAGGTTTTTTTTTATATGACACTGATTCATCGAAGCACGTAGTCGTTCGTAGCCATATCTGTCAATTACTGAGACTAGATGAACTGAAAAAAATTCTTGTAAATCGAATAATAATCCAAAAATAATGTATCCAAATAAAAAAATTAGATCCGTAATTGTTATTATCTACACATTTTACGGATCAGTAATCGTTATAGTCGAGTTAATAAAGATACGCAAGCAAATAAAGGATGTTGATTACTGAATCATTTCTGTGTCGATAACTAGTACATCTAGAACAGGGATCAGCACTACTCGAATAAAAATAATTTTACAATTCTTTTCTGTTGAAACAGCTATTAATATTTATTGAAAATTTGTAATAATGATTAGTTCTGAGAAAAAAATATAAAAAATTATAAAAATATATATATTATATTATATATATATATAATATATTTTATAAAAAATTATAAAATATATAATTATAAATATATATATATATATATATATATATATATTAATTTATGTGTCTGAATCATTCGTGCGATAATTAAACATGTATGGCGATTTGTCGGACATATTCATAATGATTATTGGCGGCATGGCGATAACTCGTATATTTGTGCCTTCTAATTTTTACGAAGGATTTTTTCAACAACGGCTGTAAGTAGAATTTTAGAGTGACGTTTTTATTCATCAAAAAAATTGATTTAAAATAATCTAAAATAATAGTCACTCACTTTTCAATCTGAAAAATATAAATTTGCAAAGTCAAGCGATTTAGTTAACTATTACTGGGCCAACTATTTTAAATATTGTTTTTTTGTAGTATATATTTTTTTGTAATATAAATATTTATTTAATAGATTTATGAAATTGATTACTGACAGAAGTTTATTACAGTCTCTTAAAGAAATAAAGAAAAATGATTTTGTTAAAATAAAAGTGAATTAGCGTTCTGAATTCTTAGTCGCGTTAATTAATATAAAATTATTTGTCAATTAAAAGCTAATTATTTATAAGCATTTTAATTCAATTTTTATGTTATTTAATATATGATTGTTGGAAGAATTTTTATAGATAAATATAAAAATTTGAAGTCGGAGGAGATTTTCGGATAAATACGAGACATTCGTGACATTTTCTCGAGTGTTGTCAAATCGTATCATGCTGTCAGATCTTTAAAGGGGTGCCTTTTTCAAGAGAATCTGAGAAGAAAGATGTTATTGACACAGTAATAACATGATAAGATATATTTTGCCCGAAATATAACTCTCTTTCCTTTCATGAGAAAAAGTCATAGGTAACATCTATGAAATAACAGAAATCCATTTTTCAATTTTCATTTTTGTTGTGAAAATCTGACATTTTAATGCTTATATTAAAATTTATTAAATTCAAGGCAAGCTCATTCGGAAATTCAATTTCGGATAAATAATTATAATTTTTAATAATTATTTTTAGTAACTAATTTAATAAATAATTGATGAATAGGATATATGTAAATACTTACAACATTTTAACATTCTTTTTGAGAAATTTTTATTTTTATATAGACTAAAAGAATTAAAATTTTTGTATTTATATAGATCGCTCAGAAGCACTAACAAATGTAGTGAACGAGCGATCATCGATGGGAAGGATCACGAATACCTGGGGAACTCATGTCGTTCTCACGCTCAAGAAAGAGGGCTATTGCCCTCATCATGATTACATCAGTTCTCATATTAAGCAGGGAGAATAAGATCAACTGTTACAAAAATCGTTCTGTGAAGTACAATCTTAAAGTTTTGCTGTTTAGCATGCCATAAATAAGTATGCTTATAGAATTTTTATTACAAATAATACTTAACTGTTATATTTATCTGAGAGAGAAACTGAGGACTGTCCAATGTTCGTTTGAATGAACCAGTTACCTACAGATTTACAGATTTAGAATAAAGACAATGCTCTGAAGCGTAACGTCACTTTTTAAAATAACGTATGATCAAAATGTTTTCATTAAGCAATCGCTATTTTTGTAACACTTTGAATTTTTAGAGATTTAAAAAGTAGATACAAAATTGTCTAGCTGCGCAAAATTGTCTATCTCTTTAAATTCTTTTAAAATGGAAGACATGCGCGAAATTGCCAACATGCTTCAAACTAATACAATATAGGATTATTACTATTTGAAGTCAGGGAGACGGAAACTCATAGTAAAAGTTGAACAATGGCGAATGCGAAATAACTCCAACTTTATCTCAATCTTTCTGGTCGCTGATATAATGATAACAAGGATGTTTATGTAGTAAATATTTATCGTTAACTTTGTATAAAGTGAAGTTTATGTAACAACAATTACACAGGGGATGTCACGAAAATAAGAGCGAAACAACGAATTTGTAAGAGAATTATTAACGATATAGCTTATGCAAACGAATTGTGAATTTTTATTTATTTTGTTAATATTTATGAATTGAAATCACAACTGACAATTGAAATTTTGTATATATAAACTGTGAAGTATCGTTTTACTGTTTTTATATGATATGTGTACATACGTACGAGTACATTAAATATGTACATAAATATCTTGTTATTTGATGTTATTGTAGTATAGCAAAAATTTGCATAACCGATTCTGTGATTGTATTACTGTCAATAGTATTATTCAAATCTTAATATTTAACTATTTAATTTGCTGTGTGTGTCTCAAGCAAGAAGATTCTAGTGTTAGAAACAGAGGAAAAAGTTCAAATTGCGGTAAAAAAAGAAGATAACTCGGTAGGATAACATTAAGTTTGTAGAAACCATATCCATTGGTTTGTAATGGTCCTGGAATATCGTTTCAACAACGAGATGTTCGTAACTACTTGCAACCTCCCTGTTCTCGAGCAATTCGAGTGTATCCAGGTGTTAAGTCGATATCTTCATCGTGGCAACACGCAAATGAGAGGTGCTGCAAAAGACGCCCGACAAGTAGAATGCGAGATCCACGCGATCGTACGGATAATACGAGGGAGAGTACAATGCCAGTGTCATCCGCATTCCTCGTTTGTCAAGCGCACGTAAAGACGAGATTAAGGGAATCCCTTTTCTCCCGCCTCTCTCTCTCTCTCTCTCTCTCTCTTTTCCAGCTTTCTCTGTCTTTCTTTTCTGTTTTCTCACTTTCCTCATCTTCACCCTTGCACATTTCCCTCTCTCGCTCTTCTTTCCCTCATTCTCTCATCCTCTCTCGCGTTGTAGATACAACCGTGACGGTTACAAACGATACCGACGTTCCAAGGGGTTACAATGGATTTAAGTCACGTTCCTTCCACTTAATCCGCGGACATTCTTCCCCGGTTTCCACCTACGAGCTTTCCCTGCGCGTCGACACGGGCTTGAATTCCTGGATTCGTATCCGACGACGTGAACGTAATTAAGATGTAACGCGTCCCTTGAATTCGAGCATGCTCACAGTGACGACATCGCATGGAATAATTGTCGCAGTAACAAATTTGAGATTGAAAATAAACTATATAGAATAAGACTACTGAGAAATATATAATTTATATCACTGCATGTACACTCTATCTTTACGCTAATCTTACGCGAGTCTGCCATAATATCGTAATTGAAAATCGTAATTGAAAATTGTAAATGAAAAATGTGTAGAAATGTATATATATCCAGACGAAAATGAAATATTATGACAACGATAATGCGCCGATTCTTAAATCTCCTTAAATCATAAATCGAGGAACTGTCTAATAATATCACGTAAAAACGAAATATCATAAAGTCTTGATTTCGAATTTCGAAGGATCATAATTCATCGGGCAGTGACTCGGGAGGTCTGCCGGTCTGGGTCAGGTAACCCGGATACCTACGACATGGCAGGGCGGAAACTCGTTTCGCCATAACAATTTCGCGGAGCGGATAACAGGAGAGCGCCCACTGGAATTACGTACAAATGGCGAGCGTTATCCGTTCGCGGGGCGCCAGTAAATCGTTTTATCCAGGCCGTGCCGGCGCACGGACACAATGGCGTTTATTTAACTGTAAGTTCAGCCGCCGTAGCCATTTTTCTGAAACTATTCCAACCGGAGCCATTACCAGCTCGGGACGACCGAGACGTTAAACCGTTCCGGCGCGGCGGCCTGCTCGCAACTGCGATACGGCGCAACTTTTGTCCTTTATGGGAGGTCCCTTAAATATAGGACGACCTCGTCCAAGTACTCGCCACCTTGCATTTCGATCCTCTCAAGATTAGAGGTCCGCGACCTTTAACCGACGAATGCACCGACATATACTTTGCTCTTGTGAGATAAAGTCGGTGAAGCTGGCGCGAGAAAATTATTCGGAGAGCATCCGTGAAAAGTTGGCACGATATAAATTTTTCTCCCTCAGACTTTGGTGTAAGAAATGTTTTATGCGTATTTGAATGTCTATGAAATATCATATATAAATTAAACAAATTTCAAACTGCTTGTCATGATTTAAAAAACTATTACTATTTCTGACTAATAATAAGAAAATGAGTTTTAGAAAATGAATTCTGAATGAATAAGAATGAATAAGAATAGACTTTGACAAAAATATTTTCTATTGGAAAATGTTTATTAAATATAAAGTTGACAAGATTTATCAGGTAAACATATATCAAGCTATATTTATGTCGATGAAACTGTTCTACAGTAAAAATTAACGTCACTTTAATACTAGATAGACGTAAAGTATATATGAAGTGTATACATTTGAAACTTATTGCTTTTTAATATACCTATGAGACTACCGTTAAACTTTAATAAATTCGTTTATTTCTTTAGGTTTGAACCGAGAAGTTGAAAATTTAAGCGTTTTTGTACGAATTTACATTTGACATAATTGCACTTAAATATTAACTTAGCTATGCGCTTGCATATTCTTACTTACGTCACTTAATGCCGTAACATAGATCCAAGAACATCTTCCAAAGAGACAATGCAATCCGGCTATAAAACCGATGCACAGGACACTACTACACCCACAGTGATGCTTTCTGGTCAAAAGCCATTGTATTAGCAGTCACCTTTATTGAGAGTACGAAAGAGACTTGCTGTCTCAAGATCATTTTACGATTCGCCATAAACTCGTATACAAGTTGTCGTGAAGTTGACTCGCTGCAGTGCTCCGGAATTCCTTGATTCAGTGTTGTCGGTGCTTTCCAATACATTCTTCAAAAATCAAATTAACCATCGTTCAATGCCCATTCGTGAATGCCCAAAAATTATCGATAATATATATATAGATGGCACATATTATATTGTATTAGATGATTTCGAGAAAACATATGTAAGTTTTTTTATTAATTTTTTCCTAATATAGTTTATTACATAAAAATATTTTACACGTTCGTGAATGTCAAAGCGAGCCTTCGTTAATTATTATTAAAATTATTAGAATTTTATAATTTTTTAGTTTCATTTATTGATTTTGAAA
>Ga0157364_1006366_pt1 | contig 12118 bp, 5 predicted proteins | sample AttsexASBM2_FD_111476 | JGI IMG/M metagenome (GOLD analysis project Ga0157364, IMG submission 111476) | Fungus gardens microbial communities from leaf cutter ant in Ribeirão Preto, State of São Paulo, Brazil - Atta sexdens ASBM2 | ecosystem: Host-associated > Fungi > Mycelium > Unclassified ...
AACGTACGGGCTTATCCATAATAGAACAAATATTAAGATTTCATATAGATATACACATAGATGTAAGCATTCGAATGTATTTGACCAAACAAGTACTCCGATTGAAAGAATTACTTATTCCAAAACGTTTGTATTTCGTATGAAGAATTTTTAAGTGTAATTGAAAGGGTTTGTGAGTCATTCGGTTAATTGTAATTAATTGAAGAATTCATATCTGGATCACTATAGTACGGATACGAACCATTAGGTTAAAAATGTAAAATAACATCAAAATAAAATGTGAAATTCCCTTTTTCTTATTCCCTAGACACTATTTATCAAATTCCTAAAAAATTCCTATTTGGACAAAGTAACATCCATTAGCATGATTAGCATCCAACCTCAAATCGAGTTCTTCCGATTTGCAGTTGCGAAGCATCGCCCAGAACCACTTAAATATTGTTTAAATATTGTTTATAAGATAACCTGCTATATATGTATAATATAAATATATTAATTAATTCATTTAGTACGGATGTGAACCATAGCTTAACACAAGCCACTTGTAACTTAAAATTATATTTATATTATAAATAAGAACAACGAGAAAGATACTGTTAATAATAATTAGACGTGTTATTCAGTGAAGAATCCTAATATAAAATACGGCAAAAAATTTTTCATGCATATCCTGATGAAAATAAAACGTAGAACGAGTGTCAATAAAGCGTTAATTGAAGTGTAAAGAAAGTGTGAAGAGGGAGTAACAGAAACGTAAATAAAACCCATAAAAAGCGAAAATTGGAACATGGAACGTAAAGGAAGCGTTAAATAAATGTTAAAGAAACATAAATAAAAATATAGATAAGTTCTTCGGCAAGTACGAGCAGAATGTTCGTTGAATATAAACGGATCGTGATTAGGCAGTCTAGAGAACGAAGCATCATCGAGTTCTTAGACAAACGTGAATGAAATGTAATCAAGGTCTTTGGTAAGCAAATGATATTTTAAAATATATTTCATTCATTCGGTAAATATCTAAAAAAAAGATGCTATGTTTCTTGAAGCCCTAAAAGGCTCACTTCAAAAAATTATTTCATTAGAACACACAACTGAAAAATCTTTCAATGTTACGTCTTTTATCCTAGTCTGTGCGGTTTTTTAAATTCGAGAAGTTAGTTCTCGCTAAGTTCCTCTGGTGGCGGTGCCGCGTACTATTCAACGATGCTTTTAAAATAAATTTTTTATCTCTATATTCTGGAAACGTACACAAAACGAATGTTCCATGTACTTTTTGCCGAAGCGTAGACAAAGTAAGTACTAACGAATGAAATGTTTGAGGAAATGCATCAGTACATTCCATGTATTCTTTGCGTAGTGTTGAGCATATGAGAAACGTTAATGAAAAATAAAAATTTTTAACGTATGGGGAAATGTGTCGGCAGATGTGTTTTAAGCACACTTTACGGAGTGTTTAGGAAGAGTTTGTGGAGTGTGAATATTCATTGACTAAGAGTCAATGGAAAATCAATGAAGTGTTTAAGAAGCGTTAAAATTCTTTGTTCACATTTCTTTGACGCTTCGACAAGCTTTACATTTTCATCAGGATAAATGTCACATTATGATTAACGTAAGATACGGTAATTTTTTTATAACTTCCATCTTATTCTAAATATAGGGACATCTCTGAATTAAATTATATATATTATATTAATTATATAAATATTAATTTCTTAAAAACATTATATCATTTTTATTACATAGCTTAAACAGGTTTTGATCATAAATTCAGATTATTTTACTTATTATTTATTGGAAGTGTGTGCATTAATTTTAAGGGATTTTCAAGAGATAACAAACTAATACTATCGCATCGGGCCATATTGTTGCTTTCATGTTCAAAGCACATCATGTAGCTTTAGTTTTCAGTATGTATCATTTTGTCGAAGTATAAAAAAACATAAACAACATTATTTTCTTGAGCATTGAATATGTTAAATTTTGTGCCAATAAAATGTAACATATTCAATGCTCAAGAAAATAATGTAATTTGCGAGAAGCTTTGCTTTTTTGTTTCCATTTGAAGAAAAGTGCTGTTGAAAGTCAACGAATGCTGTCGGAAGCTTATGTGATTATACTCTATCGATTTCAAAATGTGAGTACTAATTTCGACGCTATAAAAAAAATGATTTTGACACGGAAGACAAAGAATGTCTCCAGGTCAGCCGAAAAAATTTGAAGATGAGGAAGTGAAAGCTTTACTTGATCAAGACTCGAGTCAAGAAGAACTTGCAGAACTATTAAATGTTGATCGATCAACGATTTTCAGACGTTTGAAGGTCATATTGGAATGATTCAAAAACAAGGAAATTGGGTGCTGTACGAATGAAGCCGACATCAAAAGGCGCAAAATGACCTGTGAATTGCTTCAAAGACACAGAAAAAAAGTTTTTTGCATCGTATCGTGACGGATGATGAAAAATGAATACGATAATCCGAAGCGCAAGCAATCATAGTGCAAGCGAACCATCAACATCGACGGCAAAGCCGAATATTTATGGCGTCAAACTCTGTATTTGATGGGATCAGCTAGGTATTATATATAGTGTATTATGAGTTGCTCCAACCCAACGAAATCATCACTAGGAAACGCTACCAACAATTGATGCAATTGAGCCGAGCAAAATCGGCCAGATTACGCGAAGAAACATGACAAAGTGATTTTCCAGCGACAACGCTCGGCCACATGTTGCGAAACCGGTCAAGGAAACGTTAGAAACATTTAACTGGGATACTATCATATTCGCCATATTCTTCAGATATTGCTCCTTCCGATTACCTATTTCGATAACTCATAGCCTGTCTGAGCAGCGCTTCCATTCTTATGGAAGATAAAAAATAGATAATCTCAAAAAATATGTCGTTCTTTCGATGCGAAATCCATCTGTTATCAGAAGAGGGACAAAGTAGTGGCTAGCGGTGGACAATACTTCGAATAATCAATTTGTTCCATTTTTTCACATAAAGCCGTATTTTTACAAAAATCTCTTAAAATTAATGCACACTCCCAATACTTGTTATATTTGATAAATTTTCTATATTTGTCTATCGTTTTCTTTATATAAATATCGTTTTGAACCTATTTCTATCTGGTCATCTTTTATTAAAAATAATAATATACTTTTTAAATTGTAAATTTCAGATTACTCGTCTAAAATACGGGACATATTTTCTTTATTTTCGTATCGTTTTTGTATCATACAACTTAAATATCGATTTTAATTAATTATTTTATTTGTGTTTTATTAAAATTAGTAATATTCTATCATATCTTTAATCGTAAATTTCAATTACGATTAAATTTTACATTCACAAACTGAAAATATAAAAGAATATTATTAATTTTGATAGAAATAAGTTGAAAACAATATCTGAGCTGATAAAAATGATATAGAAGTATAGAAAATCTATCAAATATTTTAGATAAGTAATCTGAAATTTATGATTCAAAACACGATAGAATATTATTAATTATTAATTTTCCTAAAATGTAACAAGATAGAAATTGTTTAAAAACAGAATTGTTTAATGAAGCTATATGAAAAAAATGATAGAGAAATATAGAAAATTTATATCAGGTAAGTAATCTAAAATTTAAGATTAAAAATGACATATTTAAGGTATGATAAATATGTTTATAAAAATGTAACTTAATCCAGAAATGTCTTTATAATTATCACATGCTAAAGTATTCAGATAAACGTGCGTTAGCTGCGCGAGATAGCGATGAATACAACCTAACAAAGAATGGATTAAAATGGATTTCAGAAATTCAGATTTTCAGAAATATTGATTCACAAATGTTAAAATGAATGCTTTTCCGAAATGCATTTTTATTCATGTATAAGAATTGCATGGAGCATATCTTTATGCCTTTCAATCTAAAAATAATATTAGCTTTTTCTGTGCATTGTGAATACTGTTCAATTCAAAATTTTGAATAAGAAATGTTTTCAATTCAATTGCAAAAGTTTTTCAATCCAATTGCATCCAATTGAATCCAATTAAATCCAAAAAAAAGTATTCGCTATTTAAAATACGCATTCGGATAGAAAAAAATTTCAATCCATTTTAATTCATTCTCATTTGCTGGGAATATAATTCGTTACAGTATTAGAACAGCTGTCAATGTCTATTGAAATATGTTTTTTAAATAATAATAATAATAATAATAATAATAATAATAATAATATCAACAATAATAGTAACTTTGTTAAACTGCTAAAATCAATCAAATACTATTGAAGATATATAAAAGAATATATAAAATATTTTAGACAATTAAAAACAAATCATGAATAAAGAAATTATTATGTTTATAAAATTTTGTTCATTTCATAGAACAGCTAATTTCAGTGTCAATGTTGACATGAATAATATATTAATAAGATATTGCGCCTTATTAACGTAATACTATACAGAAAATAGATTTGCTAACGAATTATTTTTTCTATGTACATTGTTAACGTAAAAAAAGTAGTCAAAACACGTCTTATTAATGCAACGCTATGTAGGAAATAGTGCTCCTGTGTGCAATAGTGCTCCTGTCTGCATCAGTAACATATGGAGTTTTTGTTGTGAATTACATAGTGGATTAATTGATACTGTCAATTTTTTCAATGGAAATAATGCAAGTGCGGTGCTTCTTATCAATTTAAAATGAATATAACATTCAATTATGTGAAGCTTATCAATATAAATTGGAAGTAACGTGCAAATGCGGTGTTTCTTATCAATTCTTAACAAAGATACTTATTTCATTAGTAATAATTTATTGCATTTATCAATAATTTTTGTTTTTCATACACTTTCCTTTCTACTGTTGTTAATGTACAAAGAATATTCTAATAACCCGTGTAAACTTGCTTATTCTATCTCACTGTCAAGGACGTAATGTTCCAGTTTCCAGTAATGGACAAAAAATCTGTCGCTTCGTAAAGTATCAACATTTATTTATGATTAGATTCTAAAGCTCGATTTCAAGCTTATGGTCGAAGACGTTCATTGGAACTTCTTCGAAGATCGGAAGCTAATAATTAAGGAGATTCTGTTGAAATAATATCACCAAGATCTCATGATGAAATTTTCGAGGATTCAGGTAGGCGCAAATTAACTATCATTAATTGTGCACGAGAAAAACATAAAAAAATATGATATGTTAATTATATTACATAAATTTATTTTTATGTTTACAGAATATGAATTAAGAAGTAATGCATGCAATCTATACCTTTATAGAAATTTAATATTGACTAATACTGAAAGACAGTAATTAATTACTTATTTTTACAAGTAAGTATTAAAAAAACACTATTGTTCAGTACTTTTTAGTACTCCAAATATTAAATATTTAATTATTGTCTTTCAGTAATAAATTGACTAATATTAGATTTCTGCAAGGATATATTATTATATCTTTATATAAATTATAATTGTTTGTACAAAAAATTTGAAGAATAAAATTGCTTCTTTATTAACATATTATTAGGCCAGTTCTTTTTAGCTGAACTTTTGCATCAGTTCATTTTTCTTCCTTTTTTTTCAGGAAAAAAGAAGAGAAGAAAGATGAATTGGTGCAAATTACAGTCAAAAAGAACAGACCTAAAGGTCTGTTTTTACATGCCAGCATTAAGCGTCGAGCATAAGAGCATGCGCAGTGATATGCGTTTAATAATTTTACTAAAATTGAATTTAATGTACGATACACTAATAATGGAATCTTGTAGTTTACATTATATAATTAAATAAATATTCAGCATTATATATTAGGATAGTAGTGTACGTATATCAGAATATAATCTCTCATAATTTATCATCCCAGTCAGAAATAATAATGGAATTAATATAATATTGATTTGACGTCGAAAGCATTGAATCGATGTAGATTTCATTATCATTTCTGAGGATTTTGCATCAAGAAGTGCAGAAGGTTGTTACGCAGGAAATTCAAATTTCTGTGCAATAATCTTCTGCAGATGCTCGACACTTGATGCTTACATGTAGTAGCGTCTTTACATCTATAATTAAGGCTCTTGAGTACAGTTAAGAACTCTGCGTTGACGGTGGCGACAGAATCAGACGGCGATCTGATGAAATCGGTAGCCATACACTCAAATACGAGCCTATGTCCGCATGCTTGCCTTCGGCGGACCGAGAATGAAAAAGATAGCGAGCTTCTCTTGGTCTAGTCGCTTGTTTCAAGTGACCGAAAATGCTTTCTCGACAATTTTGACTGCTCGGCGGCCCTCGACATCAATAAGAGGCGAAGAATATTCTAAATAACATACATATAAATTTTAATAAATTATAGTAATAGTATATCCCTTTCATTAATCCAGAATAGTATAAATCGTAAATAGTATTAAAATGCAACAGTTTACGAGATATTTAATTATTTATGATTTTTCATGCGCGCTATATACCTCCTTTATAAATTCGAGAGAACAAAAAATAGTTCAGTAGAAGTAGAATTTTACTGAAAAAAAATTATTAATCAACATTTCTCTTCACGAAAATCTTCGAAAGACTATCAGAAAAAAAATGCGTATGTTTGAGACTCGAGTTCTGAAGAAAAATATGGGAAAAAAATCGAATAGTTGTAAAAAACATTTTTCGTTTATAAAACGAAAGATATTGATTGTATGGAAAAAAGTTTGGTATGGAAAAATGTAGATATTCGAAATATCTACAAAATAAGATTAAATAAACGTGGAACAAAAATCGATCTATTAATTAAATAAAAAAAAAAATAAAAAAGGCCTTCGAAAAAGGCCTTTTTTTTCACTCGCTCTCTGTTCATTGAGATTTAAACGAAAAGTTTTAAAATTCTCGTAAAATCCTCATAATGACGAACAAATTTAGCCCTGAACGAGTCTGAATTGTTCATTAATTTTTACAAAATGCCATTTTAAGAGAGAATACTACTGCAATAGCAATGACACTAGTATTGTAATATTTTTATACTTCTAAATGATATTGGAAACTTGTATGGTAGACATTTAAATTTCATTAATTTAAAAATTAAGATCGTTTCTTCGATATTTGAGCTAGAATTAATCTAACAAAACTTTGATACAGTCGATGATATTTTTCCTTGATTTCATGCTCATTTATGGTAAGAAACAGCTAATAAGTTATCAGCATTTATGATAAGAGATGTTATTCCCTGAAATTCTTCAATACAAAAATGACGTAATAAGATTATATTAAATAAACTACAAAGTAGTTATATTAAATAAACTACAAATAAAAGTAATGTTATTCAGCAGGAGTAGAACAATAAAATAAGATACAAAGAATTACTAGAAGAAAAGATGTAGACTTTAGAAAAGATGTCGACAGTTGTAAAAAATGTTCCGATTCGTATAAAAAAATTCCACAATTTTCTAAAAAGTTATAAAATTATTTATAAATTTTAAAAAATTTTGAGAAAGCTTTTATGATTAGAGCGATATTGCAATTGTCGAAATGAAATCGAAAAAAATGTCGATTCGATCTTTGAACGAAAATATTCAAAATATAAGATTACGTATCACAAATTTATACCAAAAATATTAAAAATGTATCAAACTCTTATTGCATTTTCTACATACGTAATTTTTTATCACTCAAAAATATTGAAATTTCGATGCAAGTTTCGAATCGACAACTTTTTCATCGTAACGATATCGAAACGACATCTTTTCGACTATTTCTGATTGGGAAGCTTTAAAAGCTTTTTAAAAATTTCGTTGACCATTTTTGACGAAGTTTCTCTATCTTAAAGTTTGCTTATTTCTGAATGAACGATTAAAGATTATTTAAAATTAGTATTAAAAAGGACCAAAATTAAAATTCATTTTTCGAATCTCCGTGAAAAATCGCTTGATCGCGAAACAATGGTTGATAAAGCTTAAGGGAATCCTAAACCAATTACCGAACTTGATCGAGGTCGAGCACAGACTTTTTTTCCGATTCGATAATAGTGACATCTTTGATTCATTTCTTACATTATATTATATGGTATATCATTCTGTTTTATTCGAATTCATATATCTGTCCTTATCTAACATATGTCTACTGCGCAACTACTGCATAGAATTTTGGTTCCATTGACATTCCCAGTCTTCGCAAAGCATCCGTATCACAGTATAAGTAGAGACACAGCGAAAAAATGCGTGTTCGCGCAAATAGCTGGCTGCGCAGCTTTTGTTTTGGGCCGGATCCAATGAAATGCAAGATGATACAATATAAAAATATATACAAATCCCGTGTGAGCAGATATCCGCGAAAGAAGACAATTTAAAAACTGCGCCGTAAATATTTCTAAAAAATAGACAAAAAAAAGAAATATTATATTACGTGCACTATTAACAATGCAATAATAATAGTAAAAATTCACAATGCATTTTTTTTTTCATTATCCCAAAGATATCATAAGGTAAGTTTTTATAATTTATAAAAAGTAAGTAGTTTGCTAAGTTAACTTAATTAAACATAATCAAATGTAATTTTGTGAAAAAAGATAATATTTTTACATTGACTACGTTTACACGACATTCTTATATTTTTTAGAGCAAAGCAATGGACTATCCTCTTTCGATTCTGGATTTTTCACATTAACATGGCAGATGCTCTCGTGATTGCGACGTGGAGATTAAAGGATTAAACGGAATGTCCCTACTGTTATATTGTGTCCGTATATATGTATATGGTGTATTAGCATTGATCAGTTGGCACTATTACAGGTAACTGGCAGGGAAACGTGACGATAATGACATCTAACGTTCTTATAACGTATTGTAATAACAGCAGCAAACCTTGTATTTGATGCACAATAAATCTTATTTTGATATACTGGCGACAAGGATAAATCTCAGCATTACAAACCGTGTGTGAATGATTACGGTCTAACGGTCAATAATGGCAACATTGAGTAATATCGAAGAATTTAACTCACAAAATCCATCGGTATGGACAGCATACATTGAACGAGAATTTTTATCTAGAAGCAAATGATATTGTATCTGACGAGAAGAAATGTGCAGTTTTCTTGAGCATTTGCGGAACGTCGATTTCCAATTGTGTCGCACACTTACTACTGCATCCATAGAATTAAAACAAGCACCATTCTCGAGATTAATAGAACTTTTGACTGCACTTTTCAATCCAAAGTTATCAGAGATGATTTTTAACGATTTATGTTTTATAAGAGAGAGGGAAACAAGAGGAAGGTATTGCAACATTTGTATCAGAATTAAGGAAAATAGCATAACATTGTAATTTCGGGCCGAACTTAGAAATGTTCAGAAATCGCTTTGTGGCATCATCCATCATGTGAACAAAATAGTCCAAAGGAAACTCCTAACAGTTGGACTTAACCTTTAAAAACGCATTTGATATTATCTTAACCGCAGAAACGATGAAAAGCTAAGTGGTGAAATTGTGCACGCAGTTAGCAAATTCGCCACGAATAACGGAGAAACTATTAAGACAAATTCACGAAGCCCCCTTAAAGCAAGGAAGAGCGACAAGCAACAACTTTAGCACCACAAACACGATGACAAGTCGAGAATTAAGCAAACAAATTTTAAATGCGACGAACTTCATGTAGCAGCTTCCTACTGATTTGTGAAAGCAGAGTGTCGTTTTTGTAAGAAGATCAGTCACATTGAATATATTTATCCAAAGCAAAAGAAGCACACTCATCACGAGAATAATTAAAAGTAATAGCACAAATGGAAGAAGCCAAGAACGAAGAATAAATTTATTCAATCAACGCTTCAAAAGATCCAATAACATGCACAATGTAATTTAACGGGAAAGATTGTGCGATGGAAGTCAATTCGCAGCAGGATTTTCAATTATGGGATCGCGATCATTCGATAGATTATGACCAATCTCGATTTTAGCTTAAACTCTCGCAATTTCATAATTCTCAAAAAAATAAAAAAACAAGAGGAATATGCATAATAGAGATTAAATTTCGTGGCAAAACGGAAAAATTATCTTTAGTAATCACAGTAGAAGACAATAAAATTTCATAGCCGGAAACTGGTTTCCATAGTTAGGAATACAGGTAGCTATAAAGCAGGTGAGCAGTTTAAACAATAAATAATCTATTGCAGGAATTTTCTGAGGTATTTGACGATTTGAAAATTAGGCACTTTCAAAGAACAACCTGTACATTTAGATCTGGATTTCAGTATCTCTCATAATCTTAAAGGCGAGACAAGTGGCCTTACGTCCTAAAATCGAAGCAGAAATTGAGAAATTAACTAAATTTGGAGTGTCGATGTGTAGAGTGTCGGTACAGAGTGGGCTCAATAGTGCCAGTAATAAAAGCTGACGGAAATTCAGTTCGATTGTGCACAGATGATGATTACAAATGAACACTAAACAGAGTCTTACTTAACGTACAAGATATGTTTCGCTTAATAGGATACGATTCGTCGCTTAATGGATTATAAATTTTTGCTACTAAACTAGATATGGTATAAGCATATTTGCAACTATTAGTGGACAAAGAAACGAAAGAAACTCAAGCGATAGTGACCAACAAGAAAATCGTCAAAGTAAACAGACTGCAATTCGGAATAAGTATAGCATCACAAATATTCCAGAAATTAGTCGACAATATCCTAACTTCAATTTCAGGAGTACTTCCATATTATGACGACATATTGATGCACCTTCAGAATAAGAACTCTACAATCGAGTTCGAGAAATTTTAACAAGATTTAGAGACAACGGGCTCAAATTAAAACCAGATAAGTATGTCATCAAAATTAAATTAATAGATTTTTTGGAATTTTTTGGGATATCACATCAACAATTAAGGAAAACCCATTAGGAAAAAAGTGAGAAATATCCAACATCAAAACAAGGACTCCAGTCATTATTAAGCTTAATAAATTTTTATCATTCTTTTCTGAAAAACAAAGCTACGATCCCATTGAGAAAGAAGAGAATGGAATTGACATCAAATCGATGTCGATTCAAATTATCAAATCGACGTCGAATCGACGGAATAGTGAGGATGAAAATGTAAGTTACATGTGGTGAGAAAATAGATGCCGATATCGAAAGGATATCAAAACAAGTTGTCAATTACAGCAATAAAATTCCGTGCACGCCCCAAGTGTATAAGCTTAAATCCGCTGTTTTTTAGTCAGAAAAACATGTTTTTTTCCTAAGAAGCAAAAACAAATTTATTCAAAGTACTTGCCCTCGTTAACTATATATTTTTCCCATCTTTCGGGCAATTTGTGTATACCACGCCAAAAAAATTCCTCATTTTTCGAGGCAAACCACTTATCAAGCCATTTTCGGACTTCTTCGTAAGAATCGAAGTGCCGCTCAGCGAGTGCGGCTCATCGACGAAAACAAGTGATAGTCAGATGATGCCAGGTCTGGTGAGTAAGCGGGATGGGTTAGCACTTCCCAGTTGAGTGTCTCCAAATAGTTTTGGACCATTGTTGATGTGTGCGATGGTGCGTTGTCGTGGAGGAAAATCAGCTTGTCATGTTTTTTCCGATAATGCGGCCTTTTTTCACGCAGAGCACGGTGCAATTTGATCAATTGTTGATGATAGCGGTGAGCATTAACAGTTTCACCAGGTTTTAACAGCTCGTAGTAGATGACACTCTCCTGATCCCACCAAACGCACAGCATCGTCTTCCGTCCGAAGTGATTTGGTCTTGAAGAAGATGTTGATGATTGAGGGGGATCAACCCAAGATTTTTTGCGTTTAGGATTCTGAAAATAGATCCACTTTTCATTGCCTGTCACAATCCGATGCAGGAATGACTTTCTTTTTTGTCTGGCAAACAGAATTTGGCACGTGTTTTGGCGTCGCTCCATCTGCCTATCGTTCGGTTTATGCGGCACTCATTTTCCGATCTTTTGAATCTTCCCCATGGTATGTAGTTGCATGGAAATGGCTGCTTGAGAAACATCCAATTGCTCGGCAAGCATTTTTTGCGATTGGGTATCGTCCTCGTCCAAAAGAGCCTGCAATTGACAGTCCTCAACCTTCTTGGGCCGATTTTCGCGCTTCTTGTCACTTAGGTCAAAATTGTCGTCATTAAACCGGCGAAAC
>Ga0157364_1006367_pt1 | contig 12118 bp, 8 predicted proteins | sample AttsexASBM2_FD_111476 | JGI IMG/M metagenome (GOLD analysis project Ga0157364, IMG submission 111476) | Fungus gardens microbial communities from leaf cutter ant in Ribeirão Preto, State of São Paulo, Brazil - Atta sexdens ASBM2 | ecosystem: Host-associated > Fungi > Mycelium > Unclassified ...
CACACACACACACACACACACACACACACACACACACACACACGCGCGCACGCACGCACGCACGCACGCACGCACGCACGCACGCACGCACGCACGCACACACACACACACTCTTCTTCTTAATCTCGATCGGATGCAAATTCTGTAAACTTGCTTGTCGTAGGTTTTGGCTGATTCGATATCACCTTGAAGGAGATCCTCGAGCGTCTACGAGATTCTATGCATACGTCCTTCAGGACGATCGCGTTAGACGTTTGCATTGGACATTGATGTATATAAAAGAACAGTTCTGTTGGAGACTGGAACAAGTTTCCAGCTGAAATAATAGATCTTTTTTTTCGTTGTTTTCACATTGTGGTAGGTTGATTCTTTTTCGCTTTTCGCTTTTTTTACTTGAATAATTAAAGATTTTCTTATAATTAATTCTTATATTTCTTGTAATTAATTATTATGTTTCGTTCGAGGGATATATTAAATAATTATTAAATAATTGTTTAAATTATTATATTAAAGTCTAATCAAAATCAAATTTTGATTAGAACACAATTTTTTAATTAAAAAATAAATATTTTTATAAGTTATAATATATCAACCAAATAAAAATTCATATCAATATTTCCCTGTGTAGTTTAAAATTAAGATTTTAAGGAATAATAAACAATTAAAAATAAAATATTTTATTCTTCTATTACAAAATAATCATTAGTTGATTTTATTAAAGAAATAATCCAACTAATTGTAGATATATTACATTTTATATTTTTCCATTTATTCGTAAAAATGCAATAAATATATAAATGGCCAGAAAAACTAGTTGTTATAAAAGTGTTTTTAACATTTTTACAACAAAAAACAGATAACATGTCCGTTACATTTATGTTTAATACAAATTGTAGTTTAAATAAAATGCTTCGAATTTTAATCCATGAAACTGTTATAATTTTCTGGTAAATATTTTTTAAACGAATTGAAATGAGGATGAGTATATAGTCTACAGAAATACTTGATCCTAATATTAGTTTATCAATTAATGATATTCATTAAGTAACCTATTATTTAGCTTTAATAAATGTTTCATTACAAGAATAAATGGCAATTTTTTTCTAATAGTTATGATATGTGATTCTATCTTTGATTCTTTATGTTTTGTCTCGAAACACATATACCAAATATTCACCAAAAATCCAACACGAAGCATAAGTCTTGCATAAGGCAACATATTATAATATTTTGTTTTTAAAGTGTTACCAAATAATTTAACATAAATTTCATGAACTTCTTGCAAAGAAAAAGATTTAGCATTTAAAATATCAATTATCGCTCTAAGAATAAGATACAGTTATCAATGAGGATTATCTGGAAGTACTAGATCATCAATAATAAGATGAAAATATTTCATAAAATGCATTATCTGAGTGACAGACTATCCCTAATAAATGATAATTATTTAATTTTTCTCTTCTTAAAAAAAAATTTACTTGTGAATTCACTATCATTTAATTCACTTATACCAAAGTCAAAAGCTCCAATACGATCATTTAGATCTTGTAATGTAAAAAGTTTTACAATATATTGTATCAAAATTTGAGACAAACATTTGTATTTACAAACTCCTTCATAAATATCGAGCATAATATCAAGAGAACTATTTTCCAAAATGTGAAAATCTTCTATTTCGTTAAATGCATACTCTTCATTTATTTCAGTCATACTAACATTATTTTTCTCAACATCAAGTCTGTAATTTTCTACATTACGCAAAAATTCAGATTCATAAGTTGCATTCAGTAATTCGTTACGAGATATTTTACACATGGACTTTGAACATGGACTATTGGCTAAAAAAAATTGAACAAAACCGCTTATTTCATGACGGCCAAGATTATCTGCTACAAATAAGCAATTTACATAAATATCCATATTATTATTTGTCTTATAAATAGAATGAGTATGTAAATTTTTTAGTTCTCTAATAAGTGGCAAAAAAGTCTTACGATTTCCAAATTCTTTTCGATCGTTACTATTAAATAATAACGTAACTTGTATATTAGTAAGATGAAATCGAGTGTTAGGAGGTAAAGAATACACAGAACCAATTTTATTGCCAGTTTGAGAAGTGGGTCGTTCACCTCAAATTCATCGTAGTAAAATATGAGAGGAATAATTATTCTATTAAAATATTTTTCTTGTAGCTTTTTAAATGATTCAGTTTGATAAGATTCGAAATTCCATTTGATCTCATTGATAAACTTTGCATGTAATTTAAAATTTCTTGTAAGAAATCAAGTAAATCAAATAATTTTGATAAAACTGATTTTACAGATATGTACTTATCACATTAGTAGGTATAATTACATAATTAGAATCAATTTTTTTTCCAATAGTTTGTTATCCAATTACATATGAGTCTAGTTTTATTTAGTAAAGTATTTTTAAATTTAATATTTTAAAATTTATATTTTAAAGTAATTTTAAATATTGAAAACGTTTAAATTCCGAATCAAATGATTTAAATGGATTTTCAAATAAATTATTGCTTGATTTTGTACAGAGTTGTGTCATCAACGTTTCTGAGAATATTTAAAATATTTGATTTAAGATGTGAAAACAATACATCCTTGACAAACATACGTGTACTATCAACAATTGTTTGCACATGTTTTCTATTCATTGTAATTTCATTATAAAAACTAGATACTAACTTTACAGATTTATGTTGTAATTGTTTTTTTGAAATCAAACATTAAATTGTCTTCAGCATCTAAGTCACAAATAAATTCATCTTCACATAAAAATAAATTGGAAATCGAAATCTGCGTTGTCTCTATCGGTATCAGTTGATTAATCATCAGCAAGCTGAATAATCCGTACATTCGGAGATTTTTCATTAGCTTTCAAATGATCGGCAATTAAATATTTTTTTAAAAAGTTTTATAGTACGAAAAATGCGGAGATAGTCGTTTTGCATGTGTAACGAGTTGCAAGTGCGAGTTTCAAATGCGTGAAGTAAAAAAAAAAAAAGATGAATAAAAGGATCAATATGTTGATATTTTATCTCACATAAATAATGAAACATTTTTAATAATAGAATTAATCCAAATTTGCGTTAATACAAAGAAAAATTTTTTTTAACATGTATGTATATATATATATATATATATATATGTGTATGTATATATATACAATAGAAATAAGAGACAATTAAAAAAAATATTTTGTTTTTTTGTTACAAAATAATTATCAGTCGATTTTACTAAAAAAGTAACGTCACTAATCGTAAACATATTACATTTTTTATTTTTCTACTCATTTGTAAATGAAATGCAAGAAACATATAAACTTGTAAAACTAAGTGTTTTTAATATTCGTACAACAAAAAACAACTTGTTTGCTTTATTTAAACAAATAAAGTACTAGAAACACATAACATGTCTCTTTCTCTTTCTCTCTCTGTATATACATATACGTATATATTGAAATACTTAAATCTAATTATTAAATATAATCTACTATAATTATAATAACTATAATATATAATCTACTATAACTATATAATCTAAATTATATAATATACTTATTACATACTTTATATCTTCTTAAATTCTTTTCAATTGTGATCGATTAGATTCATCACAGATTTATCAATCTTATCTCACTTTGTTGTTCGTCCATAAATGTTTGTATAAACAGCCAAATCTTCACAAGTAAGTGGATACTTAATATTGAGAATTTGAAAAATCTTATACAAAATATCGACAGTTTTCAACGCATTTTCCATTTTATACATTATATCAACAATGACGATATAAAATGCCTTTCAGTCAAATAGTCTACTACAATTCAGTCAATAAGCCTACTACAATTATATAAGGTTGTATAGTTTGTTTCAATTTAGTAGCTGTCTCTTGTTTCCGAATTTTTACTTTTGCTAATTCTCTATGGACCTATAAAATTTTAAGTTTTCTTTAGAAATTACAAATAAAATAATTCCTAATGATATAATTGTTAATTAAATAAAAAAATTTATTAATTTGTTAATTAATTAGAATTTTATCATAAAATTTTGATTAATTAGGAACAAATATTTCACTGTAATATGACTCACTGTAATATGACAAATAAAAGCATCCATAGATTCAGCTTTTGTAGATCGTAGTCGTAGTTTATTTCCTCTTGGTATTTTTAATCGCACATTACAAGGACACAGTTCAGAACTTCATTAAAGAGAGTAATGCAGCGTTTCTACATTCTGTATAATAAATTAAAATAGAAATTTTTTACATAAGGTTATTTTTAATTTTAATTTAATATCTAATAATATCTTATTACCATCTTTTTTCTCGTACATTTGATTCTCTTGTAATTATTTAGCAAAAGTTTTGTCTTTAATAACTCGATTTTGCAGTAATATTTCTAATTTCTTAGATAGTTCAGACCATTCGTTGTAAATGTTTGATTTTTCATTGATTAAAGAAAAAAATGATTATAATCATCTTTCAACTAAAATAAGAAACATTATAATATAAATTAAAATAAAATAAAAATTAATTTTATGTCGCATACAAGTGCATAACCCAATTCTTGTTTGAATATTCTTTAAAAATATCATAAATGTTTCTGTTATATATTGTTTGATAAAAATTTGATAAAACTTAATTCACGAGATCCATTCTAATGTTTTTTTACATATCCTCAAAGAGCTACGTTGTATCACAATCATTGCAAATGCGTTTCGCAAACATATTTAGATATAATTTATATTGGACTTTGAAAAGTTTAATTTCTATTTTCAAAAATTATCATATAATATCAATGTAAAATCAGTTAAATTCATAATATACTAAAAAAATATAACTTAAAGAAATAACAATTTTCTTATTGTTATTAGAATTAATACTTGATTCTATATCTAATAAATCTTAATGTTTTCATCAGTTTCCTTTCGTTTCTTACAAGTCTGTACAAGTCCAATTTGTCGATTTGTATTTATAATACATATTATTTTGAAATACAGAATAAAAATATTTTCTATAAATTTCTTAATAATTACACTTCTGTAGTGTCTACTGATTTTCTAAACGTAAACTAGTAACAAGAGTAACAAGAACTTCTGTCAATTTTTTACATTTGATTTCATCGAGTATATTATGCTTCTTATAAAATTTCATAATAATGTGTACATCTATGAAGCTTAATAAAAATTCCTTTAAGTCCTTTTAAAAATAATAGAAATATTAATATATATGTACATATATATGTCCATATATATGAATATATACATATATATGAATATATACACATTTTTTTGTTTGTACAAATTAGAATCGCATCTTAAGAACATTACCTATCAGATTTTCAATTGCAAAATTGGACTAATATGAAGAAATGAAGCTGTTTAATTTAATTCCTGACTGTTAACTAATTAATTTTCTTCAATTCTTTTTTTTATCAGATTTGTTTAATGAAGGATTTATATTCGCTTTTTTATTTATATCTGATGAATCGTTTAGATTTTCACTGTTATACGAACTTCAGTATCAGAGCCATCAATAAATAATGTATTTAATATTTCTTCGCTTGTAAGATATTCTTTTGTAGATATCTATAAAAAAATTAATAAATATATTTTTCTCTGTTTCAATTAATCATATTTTATTAGTGTTTTAAATAATCGATATTTTTTTAAGATTTTAAAGAAAATAATTATCAGTATTATAAAACTCAAAGCATACAAGACAATTACAAATAAGCGTAATTATTTCAACTTCGTATTGCAAAAAAAAAACATATTTTATTATGTACATCGAAACTTTTATTTACAGAAGCATTATTGCAGGATTTGGAAAATCCAGCTTCACTAATTATTTTCTTCATTTTTTCTTTGTTCATAATTAAGATAATTGATTTTTGTCATAATTTCGATAATTGGTTTTTTTTGTGTAGTAACAACGTTTCCGATTCCATTAACGTTATCTGAACGTTATGTTTCATGTAAATTTTTTATATAAATATAATATAGTAAGATTATAGTTTAGTTTATAGTATTATTTAGATTATAGTACTCGTATTTGTAGAAATCGGTGAAATAATTAACATGACTTATTTCAAATAAAAAAATATAAAATAAACTGCAAAAACTTATTTAAAATAATAAGTACTAAACAACTCTTATTCTATTTTATTTAAATTACATATTTTAAATAACATTATTTTAAATGTGGCCGACTCCCGTATACGATATATAAGATTATATAATTTTATTTTTATTTATAAAATTTAAACAATTATAGAAATTTTATGTCTTACTTTTTATAGCTTCTATCAATAGTTTCCTTTTCTCAAGAAAACAATGTATCTCTTCAATGATAGATATTATTTGTGACACTTTTGTTTCAATAATAGTAAGAAAAGCTTCTTTATCAATGTCTTCCTTTATACACATAAAATATAAATATGAAAATAGTGGAAATTTTTTGGTAAATGTTCCCCTTTACACAGCCAGCTCCAAATAACTTCCGAGTGATCTTGATCTTAATCTTGACCCTCAAGAAGATCAAGGTCATTGACTTACTCTGATCGCTCGTTATTCATTAAGAAGTTATTAATGAAAACATTTTTATGAATAATAAGTAATTTTCGAACACATGGTAAATATTTCAGCAATATATGTAGTATGTGTTTTGCTTTACGTAAGTTAATGTTTGTATGTTCATATTAGGAATTTGAGAATAATATTGTGGAAACACATTATTATTTGAGTATATTGTAACAGTCTGATTTGGTAGAGCGGAAAAGTTGTTCCATGATTTTCTTCATTTAACTTACAATTATGAAGATGACGAGAAATTATGTCCGTGTTAGCGTCAACAAATGGTGCATTTACGTTATTGCAACGTCACCTATTACACAATGTATTAACCATTATTAGAAACAAGTTCGAGGACGTAAAAGAATAAGGAAAGTGTGTAATTTTACAATTAGTCTTTTTCACTCGGTCGTAACACATAAGCTTGAATACGATCCCTAACATAACCAACGGTCCATTCTCTGCGCCTGGTCTATGCAAGTGCCGTCTAAACAACAACTGTTTGTTTCCATGTACGCGCACCGCATATTCTTACGCGTCAGGCGCGCGCATTTGAAAAGAGTATGCATTTGACCGAGTTTTCAGATTCATACAGAGTCGATTCTTATATTTAAGATCATCTTTGGTACAAATTTAAGATGTCAAATAAATCAATCACAGAACCGTATATTATATTTCATCTTAAGATATTATTTAAAATAATCTTGAAATAAGAATTGACTTATACGAATACCGCAGATGTAAGATCATTCTTAGCAAAATAGCGATTGTTTATATGATTATTTTATGATCGTAATTTATAGTCACATACATTTCCATTATAATTTATAAAAATTATATTTTTCTCAAATTTGTACCATTTCTACCAATGTAGATTAATTTTGATTTAACTTATACTTTTCTTATTTTTCTAATTCTTAGTGCTAAAACAAGATAAATTAATTAAACCGAGATTAATCTATATTGATGAAAATAGACATTATAAAATTAATTTTTCTGATATCTATAACTGTAACTATAATTTAATAGCGTCAGCCCGATAAAAAATTTTTCATGCATGAATATGTATAAATATGTATAAATATACATAAACACGCATAAATATTCATAAACATGCATAATTATATATGAAATATGTCCATACATGTTCATACATCATTTTTTTAACATTTTCCCAAACTTGTTTTTTTTCTAAAACAATGTGAAAATTATCCCTTTAATTATTTTTTATGTTTTCACATTACTATTATTATTTCAATTACACCAAAAAAGTAATTTTACAAAAGAAAGAAGAATGTATGAACATGTTATGAACATATTTCATATACAATTATGTTTATGAATATTTATACATATTCATGCATGAAAAATTTTTTACCGGGAGAAAAAATAACTTATTATACTTATTATATATTATAAATTATACTTAACAGAACTATAATAATTTAATGTATTTACAAATGAGAATATATCTTTACAAAAGAGTGCTATAGGAATATTTAAAATTTATTATTAAAAATCATTATATTAAAGTAAAAAACTATTATACATTAACTTATAATATATAAATTATATTATATAAATTATAATATAATTGCGATAATATAACTAGAAACATGTTATAAAATGCACCATGCTTATAAATAAAAATATATAAGTAAGAGCAAAAAGTATTCGTACAATGAAATTTTTTATGAAAGAAATTTATTTATAGAAAATAAGTATTAATTAGCAATAATATTCTTGAAACTTTTACGGGCTTTCTAGATAAAAATTTTGCATTTCGCGGGTTTCTTCCGTGTCCAGATCCATTCTTGGAATGCCAACATTTCGTGAACCTTGCAGTCCACTTCATCAGAGCGAGGAGCAGTCTGATGAAATGGACTGCAAGGTTCATGAAAAGTTGGCATTCCATGCATGGATCTGAACACGGAGGAAACTCCCAAAACACAAAATCTTTATATTAATTAGCAATTTTATACAACCAATACATTCTGTTCTAATATAAACAATCGAGCTTTGCAGTTATTTCTGATTTTAGAAGCTAAATTTCTCGACTGTACTAATACTTTTTAATCATATAATTTTTAATTTTCGCTTATTTTTCAGATAATAATATATTTTCTATTAAAACACATTAATTAATACACTAATTATCTTTTACACTATATATCTTTTTAGTATATATATATATAATTTTAAGAAACATGCAGTCTATTTTATTTTTGATGAATAAATTAGAAAAGATAAAGATTGTTAATTATCCAACAAGAAATGATCGTCAATTAATGTTGAATTGACGTTAAAGTAGTGCTGAAATCATCATATCGATATTCATTCGACATCAATTCGATGATTCATTTCTTACTGGATAACGTTTACTTTTTAAAAATAAAATTCTTTTTAAAAAATATTTTCTCTGTCCGAATACTTTTTGCGCTCACCGTATATGTGAAATTGCTGCAACATAATCTAACCATTGTACTATGTGAATAATTTCATAATAATGAGCAATTATATAAATAATTGTTCATATTTTACTATTTAATTTAGTTGGCATTACCAGATTTCTATGTAGGCCAACCATACTGATTTTTCCGTGTACTTAATTAAAATTTAAAAAATAATAACAATTATATGACAATAATTGTATAAATAGGATATGTTTTTTAAAAAAGAATTGACATTAATAATAAAAAAATGTATGTCATCACAATAATGCTTGAAAGCAAGAAAGAAATCATTATTATTTATTGCACAAGTTGAAGCAAATAAAAATATTTTATAATAATGACAATCAGAAAAAGTTGATCCGATACTATCTTAAATGTGTGTGTGTGTGTGTGTGTGTGTGTGTGTGTGTGTGTGGGTGTGTGTGTGTGTGTTTTGTGTGTGTGTGTGTGTGTGTGGTGTGTGTGTGTGTGTGTGTGTGTGTGTGTGTGTGTGCGTGTGTGCGCGCGCATATGTGTGTATGTGCGTGTGCGTGTGTGCGTGCGTGCATGTGTGTATGAGATTAGATTTCTCAATAACATCTGTTTGTTTGCAGAGTGATTAGTTTCAAAAGCTAGCCTTGTTATTCGGAAACACAATAATATACTGACAAATAAACCTATTAGATTAGACAAAAATTTAACCAACTATGGTTAGATTTTTGATGAATGATTTAATTTATACAATTAGTAAATTACACGGTGTCCCAAATTTGCGGTACAAAATACTGTATCATAATTTTGAAAAAATTGGGAAAAGTTAAATCAAAAAAGTTGATCGTACATATTTTTATTTTTATTAATAGTTTTTAAAATATAAGAGTTTAAATATGACTAATTACAGAATACGTTTAGGTGGTCATCTGTACTAAAGTGTGCCCTCCAACGTTCATTATTTGCCATAAATGCGACTCATGGACACACAGATAGTCTAAACGTAGTCATAATTTGGTACATTTAAACCCTTATTATTATTCTCTTAAAAATTACTATCCTAAAACGTCCTCAGGATTCTGAATACATCCTGGGATATACACGGGAAATGTTTAGGTCATTAAATTAAGATGAAAATTTTAGAACGTCTTTAGCTTAATTAAATAAGTAAACCTAAAAATGTCCTAAATACCTTCATAACATTTTAATTTGAAGTCCTAAATATGTCCGTCTATAATCCTCAGGATCTATTTTTGGATTTTTCTAATATTATAGGACTGCCGCTAAGTATTGTTTCTCGCATTTAAAATTTAATCAAGATCTCTGTATAACCAAATTTATGTAAGCTCATATGTAATCATTTGTACTGAATTTTCGTATGTATTCTCAATACGAAATATGATTGTATTTTTTATATCATTGAAATTAATGATTATAACAATATTTCGTAAAATATTTCAATCTTGTAAATTCAGTACACTTTATCCAAGAGATATCCTGCGATCATCCTTAGAATATTTTTAAAATATCTCTTGAAGTTCTATACTATATGAAGGAAATAATAGAATCTCAAAGATGGATCTTTAATATTTTTAGGATTTTAAATTTGGACGTCCAGTGAATGTATGTAGAATATAATGAAGCGCTCATTTAAATTTTAATGAGGCGATAATTCATAGAACATTCTCAAAACATCCCTAAATTATAACAGGACATTCTAAAAACGTTCCGTTTATCGGAAGGATCTCATTTGATCACATCTCGATTGGACACCACCAATCAGCGGACACTTAAGGGCTTTCTAATCTCAAGCGCTATGAGTGGTTCGTGACCAATCGAATCATGTCCAATCGAGTGACACTTTCGTTTGGTTAGCGGGACGTTCACAGGTCATCTCTGTGCTATTAGAGATTATATGTTTAAAATAAAAATTTAAAAATAATTTTCTTATTTAATTTTTATTGCTATAATATTTTGAGTCGCAAATTTTAGGACATTCCATATGCTTAACTTCGTAAAGTAATAATAAAAATTGTTCAATGATTAACAATATTAATTTTTGTTCATGTTCTGCAGTAAATATCGATCTAGTTAGTTCTATTATTAAATAATTTATCTTATTTTCTTCTTTCCCTCCATCACTCCAACAAATATAATATATAAAAAGGGAAACGACCGGAGGAACAGCTCAATATCAGACTGCTCTTCGCCTGATGAAGTGAACTGCAAGGTTCACGAAACGTTGGCATTCCAAGAATGGATCTGGACACGGAAGAAACCTGCGAAACGCATAATCTTTATATAGAAAGGACCAGTGGAAGTCTCAAGAATATTATTAAATAGTTTATCTATTCCTTTGATAATTCTAAGACTAATCCTAATTAAATTATTAGTCTAATATTAGAGGAAAATTCCTGAAGATGACATAAATTTTCTAAGGAGACACCTCCTTATTTTTCAGAAACTAAACTTTATTAATATTGATAAAACTATCTGTTTTATTAATATTATCAATTTGTTTAGATGAAAAACTAAAAACTCACTATATATATATATATATATATAGTGAGTTTTTAGTTTTATATATATATGAATGTCCCACGAGACTTCTCCAACCGCCCACAGAAAGGCAGATGGGATCGAAATAAACTTAAAAATTTCTTTATCATTTAGCGATATTCGTAATAATAATCGAGATATTAATGTTTGCAATTGTACTAATGAGAGCGCGCCGATAGAAACGCTCCGGCCGCTCGAAGTATATAGCGTGTTGGAGAGATAAGAGAGGAAGTGCGCCGTTGCTTAGCTATACTTCAAACGGTCGGAGTGTTTCTATCGGCGCGCTCTCATTAGTACAATTGCAAACATTAATATCTCGATTATTATTACAAATATCGCTAAACAGTAAAGGACTTTTATGTTTATTTCGATCCTATCTACCTTCCTGTGGGCGATTGGAGAAGTTTCGCGGGACACTAAATATATCTTTTTTTTACATATATAAAATTAGCCAAAACAAATTTCACAAACGCGAAAATAAAATTCTTACGTTGTTTTGCGAATTATATTTTACATATATTTTAAATAATAGTGAGTATATTATTGGTGA
>Ga0157364_1006368_pt1 | contig 12117 bp, 2 predicted proteins | sample AttsexASBM2_FD_111476 | JGI IMG/M metagenome (GOLD analysis project Ga0157364, IMG submission 111476) | Fungus gardens microbial communities from leaf cutter ant in Ribeirão Preto, State of São Paulo, Brazil - Atta sexdens ASBM2 | ecosystem: Host-associated > Fungi > Mycelium > Unclassified ...
CGTCAAGGAATTCGCAAGCTCCCCGAAATATGGCAAAAGGTCGTTGATGCAAACGGAGAATATTTCGCTGATTAATATTTTTTCGTTTGTTTTTGAATAAAGATTGAATTTTACAAAAAAAGCAGAACTTTTTTGTACACCTAATACATTTTGTTCCGACCAACTTGGCTAAGGCTTCGAATAAGCTTGCTTCGAACTGAGAGCCTTGGTCTGTTGTGATGATTTTAGGCGAACCGTAACGAGAGATCTATGTTGTGAAAAATGCTTTTGCAATAATGTCTGCCGTATATCGGCTAAAGGTACCGCCTCTGACTATCTGGAGAAACGATTAATTAGGGTTAGACAGTACCTGAATCCACATGAAGGCGACATTAGTTCGATTATATCCAGGTGTACTGATCGAAACGCGCTTCTCAGTATCAGAAGTTTTTTAGGGAAGAAACGATTGTGGCGAGTGACTTTTGCTTGTTGGCAACGAAGCGACATGCTCTCACTCAGGCAGCGATGTTTTTGTTCATATTGATCCACGAATTTTTGCGCAATGTGCCGTCTGAAGCTCTTCCGCTTGAATGCGACAATCCATGTACCATGTCGAAAATGCTTCATCGCAGAGTCACTGGAACGAATGGACGAATATTGTCTTGGGAGTCGCAATACAGATTAGCATTGGTTTTAGGTAAAAAAAACTTTCGCAAAACTCTAAACTAGATGAAGGAGATTGCAGCTCTTGCTGTAATTCTTCGTCTGCTTGTTCGTATGCCAACTCTCCATGTCGACGATGACAGATGTTATGATTGAATTGATTCTTGATAATGCGTCTGCAACTATATTCCTGTTGCCCAAAATGTGGCGAATATCTGTTGTAAATTCTGAGATGTATGTTAACTGACGACATTGCCTTGGTGAAGCTCGGTCGAGTTTTTGCGAAAAGACGAAGATGGTTTATAATCGGTGACAAAGATCTGCGGCCTTCCAGCATGAAACGGAAATGTTTAATTGATACGTAAATCGCTAGAAATTCCTTATTGTATGCGCTATAATTACATTGCGCTGGAGTAAGCTTTCTGGAAAAAAACTTAATGGTTTCCAAGTTTAATTCTGCAATTGCTGTAAAACGGCGCCTATCATGAATCCGGATGCGTCAGTCTGTAATGAAAATTGCGCCGATGGAAATGTGAGAAGTGTGATACTGATCAAACCGTCTTTAAGTTTCTTAAAAGTAACAAAAGACACATTTAGCGATATTGATAGCTACGTCGAATTCTTGCAAACGTTGAAATAATTGTCTTAGATAATCATTTTCTTTAGGGCTGCAACGGGCTGGCCCAGAAACTCTTAGAAGGATGATAGAATCCTTGTTGCAACATGAATTCGAATTCGAGCTTGTTTTTAATTTAGAGCAAGCCGAGCTTTTGATGTGACAGGTTGATTCTTGGTTGTAACATCATGCTTAATGTTCTTCTTTGGAACTACTTGATTCTTCGTGTAATCTCTGAAAATTTCTTGAACAATTCGTCGTATATTGTGTTGTTTTTAAAAATGGTTACTTGCAAAATAAAAATGCTGTCTAATCGCTCGGACTACATTTTAGGCTCGTGTTACCGGCAATCAATCTTCTTCGGCTGATGGCAACTAAAAGATTAAAATGTGATAAAAAATATGCTCCTATGCCCAAGATAGGTTTATTTACCTTGAGCATATTTACTATATCCGCCCGGCGAAAAGATCATTGGAATACGGCGTAATCCAAAAGTCCAATTGAAGTAGTCTTTGACCATACATTGCTATAGGAGTGCCATTTGCCGCACAAAGCGTGAAACTTTTGTTCGATTTTTTGCATTTCTCTCCCAGTGAAACAGGGATGACAGAAACATCTGCTTTCGTATCTACAAGAAAATTCTTTTGAGAGATGCGGTAATAAATAGACGGCGTATGACCAAATCCGAGGTGTCAGCCGCTGTTGACACTCCGATCTCTAGATCTCCGATCTTTTCTTTTTTTTCGTCGGATTTGTCATTCTAACTACACGGCGAAGTACACTTTTTGCCTTTCTGAAGCGTTTGTGGTACCAACAGTGTCCAGAGCTTGCAGATGCGGATCTTTCGTGTCGCCGAGGAGATGCCTTACATTTTGATTTTATGCGATCTAGCCTTTTGATAATTTCATAAAGTTGGCCTTCCTAGGATGATGTTCCTGCAGCTGAAATAACTTCCATGCAAACGTTAGTAGAAACTATGTCATGAATCCGATTCGCCATTGTTGCGAGCTTTTCTAGCGTATTCTCGCTAAATGGAAAGTACTGTTTGCGTACGTAGAACAAATAGAAAGACAGCTGAAGAAAGAATAGCTGAGCATATCATATTCGGTGGAACACAATCACATATTCGATCATAACTGACCGATTGGAAGAAGACCACGAATTAGATTGAGAAAATATTGTAATTTTGGATGAGGAGTAGAAGGAGATTGATGTCAGAGATATGTTATACATCAAGAGAGACACACGGCCTCAATCTGCAGACCGACTTGGAAGGGTTTCCCAAAGCTTACTTTTCAATTGTAGACGGACTATAAATATTGGAGCGTTATTGCCAGCTAATCGATGTACATTCTTTATTATATTAAGATTAAATTATTAAAGATTCAGTTTTAATTTTGATGTCCATCTGGACTATAATATCAGATTTTTTTCCCTTTTTTTTTTCTTTGCGATTAATGTTTTAAGTGTATTAAAAGTTATTCATTAATTTCAACATAATTGATACTGATTTGCTGAATAGTCAAAGATTGGTTTTTGACTAAACCAATAGAATTTAAGTTTGCGATATATATGGTAAATTTTTGTTTTAGTGAACTACTTTCTATTATTTTATAATAAATCGTTTTTACTGCCCCAATTTTAATAGTTTTTAAATTGTTGTTGTATTTTAGAGTTCGTTTTTATATTATAATTTCCGTTAATAGGTGGCTAAAATGAATTAGTTTGTAAAAAAATTATTTGTAATTACATCATATTATTTCTGAGGATGGCTCAAAAGTGTGCCGAAATATGTAAGCGGATTAAATATTATTAAAGTTGTTTTGTTAATCGTATTGGTTTGTACAAGAATTACTATGCTTGTACAGATTACTCCTATTGCCCTGTTATATTCAATCATTTGAATAAAATTTACTACAGGATTATAAACTTTCTCATGTTGAGAAAGTTCGGTTTAAACACATTCAGTTTCAATAAATAATATCTAAATGCGGATCAGAGGTTCTGAATAAGTAAAAAGTCACATTTCCAAACGCGTAACAACATGTTGAAGGATGTTTTTTGTCAACAACAAGAAGCGGTAAAATAAATATAGCATGACAATAGTAGGTTTTAATTTTTTGACGATCATAAAATTTAGAGTTACTAGAAACGCACATTCAATCCAACAAAAGAGAAACCGGAGATAAAAAAAGAAGGAAATGTGAATTTCGGAATGGTAAAACATAGAATAGAACTAATTTGGAAGGGACGATGAGTGAAATATCCCCCTCCCCCCCCCTCTCTTCAAAAAAAGAAGCTTAAACTAAATTGGGTGATCTGAAATCTAAAAAAAATGATGACGTATCACCAATAAGAGGTTGGAACTTATAGTGCGAGCGGAGCAAATTTCGGAAATAGTTCCAGTAGGAACACGAGAAACAAATTTCCTATCAAAAGAAGAAAAATTCCTTCAACCCAAATCCCTGATTTTCCAATCTAATACGTTCCATCAAAGAACCATTTTCCGAAATTGTCAATATAAACTGTGAGACATCGCTGAGACTCGTTCTCATTATTTTTCTGCTCTTATTATGTATTCGGTTCTGCTTCAGTCAGTTAGTCATTTTCATAATCTATTAGTTATTACCTTCACAGTCTATATTCAGTCAGTCAATCAGTCAGTCAGTCATACGGTTTCATCATGTATAAAGTTTTATACGTAAATAGTTTCTGTTTAATAAAAATCTTAGATCCTGTGCGCGATCTTTTAGTCGAGTAATAAACCTCACCATCTCTTTGAGCTCCGACATCTGATGCGAACATTCCTACAGCAGAAAATTGTAAGTCTCTTGATGAATTATTTTTTATTTGTCCCGAAGTTAAACTAATTCGCTTAAGAATAAATAATTTACTAGTTCAAATAATGTTCTTTTAAATGTCATTAAAATCAACGGAATTGACGAAACAGACAATTCTCGCTCTCAACACCCTCCTTCCTAAGAGTCTTTTCCCAGGGCCACCAAGGCCAATTTACATCCCAGTATTACTTCCTCGATCACTTTACCCATATCTCGTTCCCATAGAATTCTTATACAACTTTTTCCCATGAAATCAGAAATGCTATTACCGGCCAATTTTCTCACTTGTTCATCTTAGTGATCCTTCCAAATTTTGCCTATATATATTTAATTAGTTCTGATGAAATTCTTTTTCTTCCTTCCTCTGCTATTATATACGCGAGATAGAAAAAAAAATCAGTTAGCACTGCTCACCCTGAAATTTCATTCTCTGGCGATTTAATGTGAAATAGTTAATACGAGTAATAATAATCTCGTCGAGCAGTAAATTTTTCTTTCTTTTATTGTGTGTAAGTTAGTTTGTAATAATAATTCTGTTTATGTGTAACCTTTTCCTTTATTTTTTATAATTATACTGTAATTCTATTGAACCTTGTAATATGTTAAATTTAGATTAGTAATGTTTAGTAATAATAAATGATATTATTAAATTTTTATCTCTCTCTCATTCTCTAAATTTTAAAATCTTGAGACTTCGTAGTCTTAGCTCTGCCTTTTCAAGGATCGCACGTGGTCCAGTCCTGAGTTAAAAGGATTAGATTCCTTGACTCGAAATTTGAATTGACGATCGCACCACTTGTAGAAAACAGGTATCATAGTATTCTTGTAGGATGTTGATCCATATTCCGAGGCAAACACAAAGGAGTGTGTTCGACTCGCGATAGTCACCTCTGTACCTGCGAGATAAGACTCTGACCGTCCTTCTAAATACTCTCCACCATTTCCGATCCTTTTCTTTTCAGTAGGATCACAAATTTAAAATTTCGAAGGGTTTGGACGTAACACCGCATTATTAATTTCTTATTCTTAGGCCTGGTTGCATCAACTTTGATTTTAAGTTTTAAACTCTCTCTCGTTTTTAAAATCGAAAAGAAACAAGAGAGTTTTAAGCTTCATATAAAATTAAAGTAACATTGATGCAACCGGGCCTTAATCATTTAAATTTTAACAAGCACGTGAATATCCATAAGCGCTGTCTTTTTTATCTCGTCAATGATACTATTTTCAATTTATTGGTCATAGGGCTGTATTAGTATCTTAAGATATTATTTAAAACAGTATTAAAATAAGAACCGACTAAAAATACCGATTATAGTGTGTTTAATTTCGGTAAATCACGCCCTTTTTGCGAGCCCTTTTTTGGGGTACTTCAATAGCGTTTCTATAAAAGGCTGGAGTCTCATGAAGTGTATTTACTGCGTATCGCGTAATCGTGTAACCAATCAGAGTAATCCGCTATTGTGGTTTCGCATTTTACTGATTATTGATTGGTTACGCTTCATGGGACTCCACCCTAAGGCTGCTTTCACATGCAGCATAACTTGCGTAAGCGTAACTTGCGTCAACCAATCAAATCGTATCAAATTGTATTAGTTACTATGCGTTATTTTAGTTGAGACGATTTAATTGGCTGACGCAAGTTACGCTTACGGTGCATGTGAAAGCAGCCTAAGAGTTAGGACAATGTGATCGCAACTTTTGATTGATTACCATCATATGTAATAGCCAATCGCTAGTTTCATGGCTGCGTTCGGGGAGCGCGCTATCAATGCTATTTGTGTCATACTAACATTGTTTCACATTTGAAGCTATTCTATATATGTACTCTTTATTTCCTGTTTCTTGTTTTTTACCTTTTGCTTTTTTTTCCTTTGCAATTATTTTATTAACAATTGTATTTCTTGTTTCTTTTGAAGTTCGTTAACTTTTATCTCAGGCGATATAAAATAAAAAACCAGATAAGAAGCAAAAGGACAAGAAGTAAAAAAATAGCAAAAAGCAGAAAACAGAAAACAAAAAGCATTGTAGAATAGGTTTAATGGACGATGAAGATAGAAAGACACAAATAATGCTAATAGCGTTTCCTCCAATCCAGCCCAAATAAATTGCAATAGCCAACACCGTGAGTTACAAGCAAATTGTAAAGTCACGTATTTAATTGATGTTGTCCTTTATGTTTTTGTCATTATCTAGCGATGGCGTATAACATTTACACGAGGTTTACACGAGGTTTGTTAAAGAATATTATTTTTAACCATGCCATGCTCATTTAATTGAACTCAGTTACATGTGTTTAACGTTTCATATTTTCTATATCGTCTATAGTCTCTGTAATAGTATTTGACTATTCTATAGCCTCTATAGTATTTAACTATTAATGACGACGATTTGTTCTAACTCCTATTCCTACTATTAGGAATATTACCATTCAGTAGAGTCCCTCTAGTAAGTCAAGTCATAAGGGGTATCTCTGATTGGTCAGATTTCGAATCCCTTTAAACGCTGCCATTTGCAGATACTTTCGATGTGGTAGTGGTTCTGTGAATTGGTGTGAGCAACTGTTTCATGGTAGAAAGCGTGAAATCGAATTATATATCAACTATTAACCATAATAGAATTGTGCTGTTTGCGCCCAGCAAAGGCGTCCTTCCGGTCTTATGTCTTAACTCTTACTAAAGGAACTCTACGTTTTAGATTCTAGGCTTGCCATCTGCGAAGAAATAAATGAGATTGCTACGACTGATTTTAATGAATCTTCGTCATATTCCGCTATGTACATCCTTTTATCTCTTTCTTTCGAAGCAACGTTTTATAGAGGCGCAGATTTGCATATTGCAATGATATTTGATGTATCAGCTCCAATTACCCTGTTTAACAATTTCCATTGAAATCGATAGAAACTAATTAAATCTAATAGAAATGTAATGGGAATGAATCACTTCAATGAAAAACATACATTCATCCGATTGAAAATTAATAAGATTTAATAGGATTTCTATCTTCTATAAAAATTGATAGGTTTTTTTATCCATTAGAAATGTTAATTTAATCGGATTTAATAAGATAATTGCGATTTTCAGAATATTAAATAGGATTTAACTGGTCGTCCTATTGTACATATTCAATGGATTTTAAACAGAAGATTTAAATGATGAAGTTCAATAGGATTGCATCAGATTTCACACGAGTAGTGTTCAATGGGTTTTAATCGAAAAATTGGGCGCGAAAAATTCAAGTCGACAAAATGGCTAAGTCTGTTTGTCAAGCAATTAAATATGATTGGTTGGATCCACGGTAGGAACTAATCATGTTCATTCGCTCGGTAAGCATGCCTAGCCGCTTTATCGTCTTGCTTCGATCAAATTCAACAGGATATTGTGTGGTAATCGAGCAGACAATTCGCGCTACAAGTCGCGCACGCGTATAGCGAATCGCGCACACGCGACCGCGCTCGCCTGAGGGCGATGAAACTCGAGCGAGAACTCGCGTTCAAGATCCCACGAGATGGATATATAAGGAGATTCATGGATAACTCCAATCAGAACTGCATTGGGATACTCTTTGTTGCGCTAATTTGATGTTTCTGAATCGCTTACTGCGCTGATGCTGCCTTGATAGTTAATTGGCCTGTAGGTATTTGTCGATTGAAATCTCGTCGAACCATCACATTGGAGAATATAGTGGAAGTATCTCATCAATTATTGAACTTCCCTCTAATTTAGAGGATAATAGGACGAAGCTGTCTCAAAAGAGGTTAGCGGAAGAATCCGAATCTTGACGATGGATGCGCATCCACATCTGACAAAATCCTGCAAAAAGCTGCATAAACTAAACCTGAGAATAGCCAAGATACGATACCTTAAAAAATAGATTTCAGTAAATAGATTTAGCAGACTATAGAGTTGCACGATGACGCTTCTTCGCTGACTCTGACGATTGCATACAGATAGCGATAATTATAATTCGCCTCCTTCTAATGCGACAACTAATAAAATTTCTCGCGAGCGGAAACCATCTCCGATGTATATCTTGCCTCCAGTATTAGCGATTTTATCAGTTTCTCTAAATAAATCAAAGCTAATGTAGGTAATAATTTTTATATTAGTTTCTAGGTAATCAGATTAAATTATAATTTTATAAAACAAGTGACTTTTTAGAATTCAAGAAAATGATTATTTCTAATAAATTGTTATTTCATATATATATTCTTTGCCAGATGAAATAACAGTCACTTTAAAAGGACTTTCCAATTTACCGAATCTGGATACTAAAGTTTTGAGTTTGAAATGTTGGATATCAATGTAAATAACCACGTATTTAAACTTTGTTGATAGCTTATGCTATGCTAAAATCTGAGTGCTAAATATTCATTGACCCAAAGAAAAAAGTAAAATTCCTTTTTCACTCAAGGGTATATTGGGAAAAATATATTAACAATAGAACTATTATACAATGTTACCGCTGTCAGGCCTTCGATCATACATCATCATTGTTTTAAAACACCAAGATGTGTAAAATATGGACACATCTCACTTCTGAATAAGAAATCGATGGAAGAGTTTGCTAAGTGCTGCAATTGCGGGAGAGGCCAACTTCTCAAAGTATCCTTTTTATCTTAAATTTGTTGAAAAAAAAAAAAGATTATTGGCGACTTGCCTAAATCTGGTAGAAGTGTGATGTTATAGATCAGTTTCAAAAGAACATAGAAAGATTTATCAGAAAACTCAGAGTTGAGCTCTGCAATCCATTTTTCGTTATTGCGGGGGGCACAGGGTGGATTCAATTTCAACTCTGAACTTGAGAATGGCTCTCATACGTATGCTGAAATTATAGTGGCCTGCGTAATTCTACTTCAACAACGATGATATTATACTACTAACTTATTGAATAATATAAAGGACTTTAATAATTTAGTTACTGAATTTCGCAAATTAAAGAGTCTTATAAACATTCCGAGAATGCTTACAGTTGTGCGTACATTAAATGACAAGTTGACTAAATGTAAAAACGGTATTGGACGCCTTCAAACGTTTATGGATAGCGAAATATTTAGACTAATATAATTCCTAGTGTAGATAATTTACGACTATGTTTATGGAATGTTACTAACATTAATAATAAACGCAGAATTTAATTATTTTCTAGAAAAATGCGAAGTAGACATTACCTTGGTATCGGAAAGTTGGTTCCAACACTTGTTTAAATTTCACTGGATATAATATTATTAAAGGTGACTCATCTCGGAGTACGGTTGGCGGAGTTGCGATAATCATTCGAGATAACCTAAAATTCAATCTGCCAGGTTGCGGGATTATTGTCAAAATATTATCTGGATTAGATATTGTTTTGAGGGTTATCTACGTTCCTTCCAAGACAAACTTTGATTTTGAATCACTCGATGAGGTCTTCTCTAGGCATCTTAGGATGATTTGATTTGATTTCAATGCATCGCACATAGAATAATTTCTATAATAACCATAGAGGAATTAATATGTTTCATTATATTAACACAAATCATTTATCTATCTATAGCACTTCATATTCACATATAATTCTTAATAAAAGGCTCTCAAACATAGATCTTTTTTTGATTAAAAATCTCCCATATAAATACAATTATTTTACAATGCATGAACTTTTCTCCAATCTCCCAATGTTGGAAATGGAACGTCAAAAAATCCATCTGTCCCAAAATAAATTCCTCAGACGGACTGAAAAAAGTTTTACCAAATGGCTTATAAAATATGGCCTCTCTATTATAACACACTTGACTTTTGTTTAGAAAGACTCTAGTCCTCTTCCTTTCTGAGGAAAGCATATAAACAATCTACTACATTTATAATCTGTAATAAAAAATTCTTAGATGCCGAATCGGAGGATCTTGTTGAATTGAATAATTTGATATGACTTAGAAATCATTTTAGATGGAAATACTAGCGTATAGACATTGACGTTATAAATATTTTCGATTCGATGTCGATTCCATTATCATTTCTGACCGGGGAGCTGGTCGATGTTGTCATTGTACGAATGATATCCAAGGCTTATAATATCTAACATCAAACCTGCTAATCAATAATGTGAGTAAATATGAGCTGGAAGAACTTCCAGCATTCATTTCTCATAAAATCTAGACTATCAAAGTTTTGTCCCGCTGCATCCTTAAGGGGTGATGTGCGCTGTTATGACTTGCTCATGTTTTATTATTCTATTTTGCATGACTACTATTACACGCTGTGCTGTTGCTTGATTGACTCATTCTGATATATTTTCATTTATTTATTTTCTATTACTACATTTCTTCTAATATCTATTTATATATTGTACTTATATTTGTTTTGAGATTTTTTGCAAATTTTCTTCTGAGTATGCCTCTCTTGAAGTAAATTCCTATTTCAAAAATTTTACTATCATGTCTAAGTGAAATTTACGCTTCCAGTGTACAGGTTGTAGAGCTCTCTCTAAATACTGTAATTCCAAGAATACACTGTAATAAGGAAAAAAAAATTCTCCAGTTAGAAATTTTGAGTGGATTATTCGTCCAAAAGGACACCTCGGAGAAATCTCGAAGAACATATTTATCGATCCCCTATGGCCTACACGCTATCCACCAGGCGAATTATAAAGAACTGGAGGAATCAAAGAAGAGCTCCAGTCATCTGATTGCGGTCACTAAGAGCCAGCGGATGTCAGCTTCTCGAGATCGACACTCCTGGCTTACCGCAAAGCGCGGTAGTAACAGCCAACCAATCATTCCTGGGAGGAATTACAGCAAGGGCATGACCGTAGAAACTACAGCGGACCTATCTTCTCCATGAAGAACGAGAATCTTTCTGGTACCTTGAAAAGCAAGGCTCTACAAGGAGCTTTGCTTCAAGCAAGATTTATATCATCCATGTTTCTGTGAGAAGTACCAGTGATCACACTTCCACAATCACTTTAACGCCATATCATCAAGACTACCCAAATGGAGCCACGAACTTGAAGCACGTACTGAACATCCTCTTCTGTCTAGTACTGAAATGGCGCTACAATCGATTTTCGTAGCATACGTTCATTGGGTTTTAAATGGAAAAGTGCTTTGATCGAATTCAATAGGATACTATTGGTTTTTGTAGCATACACGTTCAATGGATTTTAAACGCGTATAAAAGAAATACAATAATTAAATTTTATTGAAATGATGAAAATGAATTCCCGATTAAAATCGATAAAATCCGATTAAAACTCATTAAATATGTATTATTTAAAAAACAATTTAATCATCTTTTAGTCATCTTTTAATCATCTTTTATAGAAATAACTTTTTAGTGAGTTTATTTATGTTTTTTTTCTATCATATACAAAATAATAAAAATAACAGTCTAATTACAGAAGTGATTATTGCAGCGATATTTCGCAAAATTTATGCGATATTGCGATCTTGTAATAAAATATTTTTGCAATGTTTTTGCAACTTTTTTATGCTGTATAAAGTTAGTATTTAAATACATAACTCAATAAACTTATTTGTTAGACAAGTTAGAATTCGAAATCAAACGATTATTTTATTTCGGACTATTCATCATTTATTCAATCGCTCGAAAACTTCCGAGTTATATACGTGTTTAAGTAATAATAAGTATCTAATAATTTAAATAATTTGAATAATCCTTATTCCTAAAATTCCCAACATGTTTTGATATCTTGCAATTACTAACCTTTTATTAATAAATATAATAACATTAATTTTATTATGTTTGATATCACAATTTTTCTTTTATGTTCCCGATTTTTTCTTAAGATAATATAACGATATGTAAATATGAAACGATATGTAAATATGAAACCGGAATTTACCAATAGATGGCCATAGCTGTCAATGTAGTTGCCGTCAGACGGCGCCATTGACGCCATTTCCTTGTTCTGACATCTGACAAAAATTTTCAATTCACAACAATATAAGTTTCATACAACAGTATAGTTTGTAATAGCGTTGAACATGTCGAATTTTGTGCCTGGAAACTACGATTTGTGGAC
>Ga0157364_1006369_pt1 | contig 12116 bp, 1 predicted proteins | sample AttsexASBM2_FD_111476 | JGI IMG/M metagenome (GOLD analysis project Ga0157364, IMG submission 111476) | Fungus gardens microbial communities from leaf cutter ant in Ribeirão Preto, State of São Paulo, Brazil - Atta sexdens ASBM2 | ecosystem: Host-associated > Fungi > Mycelium > Unclassified ...
ATAAAACATGAGATAACTTATAGAGAAGAATGCGAATATAGTTCCTATTCCTTATCCTTGCGAAGGCGACTGTCATAACGGATTCTAATTCTGAGATTATTATATTTTTTTATTGACTGACTATTTTTTGCAGTTCTTTTATATCTGGCAATGAGGGATGTCTTCCCAAGACCAATCAACTCTTCAAAATTTGATAGGGCCTATACTCGCACTTGTTTTCTTAAGATAAGACAGCAAGACTCCACATAAGCCCTACTCTCGATACTACGAATCTAGGTTTCATTGAGAATAAAAATTCGATTTTCTTAATTAATATTCTTATGCGAAACGAAGTAATGATATATTCTAAATTTTAAATTGGTTTTAATTTTATGGAGAAAAAGAAAAGAAAAAAAAGAAAAGAAAGGAAAAAAATAAAGATATTCATCCTTGCTTCGGGAAGATCTTAATATATGAAATACTACTTAATATTAGGTGTAGTAAAAAGAAATTCATTATTTTTGCATGAAATTGAATGGAAAAATAATGGATTTCTTTTTACTACACCTAATATATAATACTACTTAATATATAATATTACTTAATTGTTAGGCATATATGCTATTGTTTAATTATTATTTTAGAAAAACAGCCTTCAAAAGAAAAGGAAAGATTGTAGAATAGATATTCTTTATGTGACATATAAGGGTATACAGACGTGAGCTATCTGTTGATTTGAATGTTTAAATAAAGGAATTAAATATGCCTTCCTATAAAAGAGAAAAGAATTTTACTATATATAAAAGATATGATAAGGTTTTCGAAATAAAGATAAAATAGGAAAATATCAAAATCAAGATGAAATACTAAGCTAGAGATAAGATAAAGATTTGATATAAATCATATATTTATAATAAGAAAAGAAAGAATTTTATCGGAATGTAACAATATTTAAAAAGAAAGAAAGGATGGAAAGAATTATTTAGCTAGGTGCAGTATTTCGAAGAAAAGATCGACGAACAACTCATCATGAATGCTCTAAGAGTAAAATTATATTATAATAAAAAAATAATTTGTAATCTGCATTATATACATATATTTAATTTGTGAGATATGACACAGAAAAAATTTTATTTTAAGAAATTAAATATATTGTAAAGATTATATATCTGAGTCTATATGTGTAAACTATGAATATAATGAAAAAAAGACGTCGTTATTTAGACAATCAATCAGATTGTTAATGTTTCAACTCTGTTTTCTAGGATTAAACTTTTACGTAGTTAGAAATAAAGTAACGATGAAAGTAACTAGTGAAATTGTTACCGTTACTCTAAAAATGTAATTGCGTTCATTACCATGAACGTTACTCAGAAGAAAATGTAACATCGTTAACTATTTGTTATCGAAAAAAGTAACTTGTAACGATAACGACGTTACAATAACGCGTTACTTGCTAATCCTGTATTTTAATTTTATCAGAAGTTTGCCTCCTCATAAAATAATATTATTTTCATGAAAAAATATTTATTCGAACTTATAAAAAAATGATGTAAGTTCAATATCAATATTGCTTTGTAATGCATATGTACATACTAATAGTAATATTCAGATACTTGAAATAAATTTTATGTGTTATCAATTTATCCAAATTGATAATGAAAAAATATGAATAATAATCATTGTAATTTTAATAATTAAAAGATGCTATATTAATTATGCATGTAGTAAATTGAGTCCCGGTCAATTGAGTTTGTTTTCACATGTGCTGTAGCTTATAATTTAGAAGAACAAAAATATTATATACACATTGCTCAAATAATGTGGTTATGATGCTATTGTGTATCAAAGCTGCTTTGCATAGCAAATTTTTTGCATTTTTGATATCACAGATCAAAATTCATTATTGAACCTTGGACATTTTCCGTTTATCACATTATAAGCTAACATATAATAAATATAATAAAACCAACTAATTTCACCGGGACACAACTTTATATAATTAATACTAACAAGAAATTCTTTGTTTTACAGGATATCTCAGAACCGTCAAATATTTTGTGATACAGATGAAAATAAATAATTTTTGTCTCTTGTTTTTCTGTAAAGTTGATAGTACTTAATAAAAAATTATTGAAATATTTAGCGATTTTTAGTAATTAATATCTTGTTAACTATTTGTATATTTTGTTAACTAATTGCAAAGTAGTAAAGAACTTTTCGATTCAGTTTAGTCTGTTCTATCAGCACACGAAATATTTAACAGTCATTCTAAGACATCTTATATGGATTGATTAGTGTCATTGATCTGTATCACCTAATAAAGAAACATTATCGTGTATTTCCTTCGCAGTATTTCCTTCATATAATATATGGATTCTGGATTGTTTTCAAATATGTTAATAAATAAATCCTGGATAATGAAAACTTTAAGAAGTATTCTTTAACTTTATGCTCAACATTGTGTTTCTATTAGAAGATTACTTGTCGTAATGACTACTTATACGTAGCATTCCGTATTTCTGGCAAGGTTTGATTTTATATAATTCCTATGAAATATATTTTATTATATTTAAAATAGGATGAAGTCAATATAAAAAGATATTATAATAATGGGTACATGATTCTTATTTCTATAAATAAAATCAAATTCTGAGAATAAAATTGAAAGGGTAATTTCAAAATAAAGATTAAATTTTTGAAATAGAAAAGAAATTTTTTACAAAGCACCTCAATGTCGTGAATGTCTTTCATCATTGATGGAGCATCGGTACCATATTCTTTGAACGCATCCAAAATTGCATGATAAACAGTGCATCAACAAATGTTGTCACCAAATGAATTTTCAATTTTTTGCATAGACGAATGTGACGAATCCTTATGAATGAGGCTGCGAAATATACACAACAATGCATTAATGCAAAGTTTTAGCTATACAAACTTTCAATTGTATCTATTTAAATGATATTTTCACTTGAACTAAACATAACAATATTCTACATTTTATACATGATTTTTTATTTGTTTATTATTGGACAATTATATAAAAATAGGGATTCATTTATTAATGTATGTTTTAAGGGTACTTTTTTGTATGTGACTTTGTTTCAACATCCAACAATTCCGAAAAGATTTTATCATGAAAAAAGGAAATGTAATATGTATAAAATATAATAATATTTCCTTAACATTAAAAATTAATTAACAATTTTATTATTATTAATTGGCAATTTTAATAAATCATACCTGTACATATTCATTACCATGCCAGAAGAGCAATAGCCATATTGCGAGCCATTTTTTCCAGCAAAGTATTATAACCGTTTCTCTTGTTACCTAGATCTTCAATCATTCTGAGACAATACCTCATCTGCGACATAGTATAAAATATTAATTAATATTTACATATACTCGGCATACTTAGAAATTAAACAATTGGTATAAGAAATGAAATTGGCAAATATGAATGTGAAAAAAAGAGATTTTAATATTTCGATGAAAATTTCTTGTGTCAAGGATGTAGTTTTGTATGCGCGCGTAATGTCATTAAGCAAATCCTTTTATTTTTTTAGAAATTAAGCTTGATTGTTCAGTTTCTTTTTTCTAACACATATTATACATACCTGCAGATCAGTATTGATACAAAACAGGAATTCATGGCTATTGTTTTGCCCTTGAATGTTACATTTACGATGCAGGTACCGCAATCATCCTCGTGACACATCGTTTTTGTGCCTCGAAGAACCACATATTTGTGGATATATACAAGAAGGGACGTGTTACCGAGTACACTATCATCGAATACTGAAAGTGATTTTATAAAATTGTCTCACAAAATTCTCATTTAATATACATATTATTATCATTTATTTCTAAGGGATCATTTATATTTGCCATAACCGTGTTATATTTGCCGTAACCGTAGTATGCCGTATGCCAAATTGTATCAATTAACTAATTACAGTCAAGCATTTCTCTTATAAAATCGAATGAAAGGGGAATACTCAATTGTGAATTTGTGATTAGTCTTTTTCTTACAGCATATGGTTACGGCCAGTATAAATAACACTTAAAGCTTACAATCATAGTTAAAGTTCTATAATCAAATTTTATAATATCTGTATGCTTTTTGTGGGATAATTCTTAAACTGAATATGATGAATTTTGTCACTATATAGTAAATAATATGTTATAGCTTCTGATTAGATTTTTAAAATATTTTTGAATCCCTGAAATTTTTTTATTTCCTATTCTATATGTTGCTTCGCTTTTTAATAATATAAAAAATTTTTATTTTCTTAATTACATATTTCATACAAAGAATACATATCCGAATATTATATTCCATTAATTGCAAATTGGACAGTGTTATTGCTGGCACTAAACATATTAGATTGGGTAACATTTTAACTTTATCTTTAATAAAAAAAGTATAACTATAGTATTTTATGAGAATATTTTCTGACTCGTTTTATATTAAGCCGTAAAAATATAAATAAAAAAAGATCGTATAAAAATTTTTGTCAGGAAATAAAACATTTTGAATCCCTCAAATATTATTAACCCAATTTCATTTTGACTGTTTATCACATTTATATTGCAATAGCTTTTACATCCAATAAGTCTTGTCAAAGACTTACACTCTTGCAGTTTCCATTTTCACTTGTCATGTCAAATTACGATTAACTATTTCTCATCTAAAGATATGGAGTACTTATAAAAATAATACACTGTCTGTAGGAGCGCTGTTTAAAAATCGTTTAAAAATCGATAATTATTGGATACTACAATGTCATTTACTAGTAGTTAATGATTGTGTAGCAATGCTAGACTATGCACAAAAATACGTTGGAGCGTAGAGATTTGTATGACATTTTCAAAATTGCAACAAAATCTTTAGTGTTTAAAAATGTCTTCACATTTACGAAAATATATATAAGCATGTATCATTAACATATAAAATAATATAAATTTTATATTATTAAAGAAAAATTCAATAAAGAGTTATTTTTCAAATCAATTAGCAAATAAGGAACATATTCTGCTTGAATTTTTTATATATACATATATATATACATATATATATATATTTTTTTACATCGAATGTTTTAAAGTGCCCTGGACATTTTGAAACGCTCGGTGTAAAAAACAAATTCGGGACTTAAAAGTATTTCAAAATGTTCATATAGGCCGCGCTTGTCCAATTTGAACTCTGGAGTCAAAACGAAAAGTCATCAACGCAAAAAATTCAAAATTCAAGTATAAGTAAGATTTCAGGGACTAAATGACTAATGATACGTATCTAAGTGATTAACGCTTATTAACAGTTTATAGTTCCTAAAATCTTACATTGAATTTTTTTACGTCAAATTGGACAGGCCTGATATAGGCATTTATTTTATCTTTTTTTCTAAAAAAACAAACGTTTTTATACGCGTTTCACTATCTCGTTACAATTTCAGCTAGCGTAACACATCCTCACGTTCTCATGTCTTCTTACTAACTATCAGTAACTATCACTTTCTCTAAACATATCGAATGTTAGTTTAGTTCGCAATGATACGAAAGCGTTTGTAATTGATAAACAGTGTCAAATAGGACAACGGTTTATAGATTTGTTGTGTCTTGTTCTGAAAGATGTCCATATGTTATAAAACACTTTCCATGTACTTTATGCATGTATTCGTATATATACAAAATTTTTGTTTATATACAGAATTTTTTTCTAAGTATAATACAGCAATTAAAAAGATAATTATTATAATTAAAGAATTTATTTTATACATCGATTTATTAACAAACTGTTCTCATGTCTATTAAAGCATCATGTCATCTTTGCTAGTTAAACTAATTAGAATACGTTCTGTAGTACACGGTCCATTTGCAAACATTGTTATATGTAAATGTATATATTTATACTTTATTGTAATAATATTTTATAAATATGCGTATGCATTATCTAACTTATAAAAAGAAAATTTTAGGAGTAAATCTGATAAGTCTGAGTCGTATCCGATTTCAAAATAATACTTTGTACAATTTTATTATAATTAAATGTTTATAATTCGACTTCGAGTAATGCATGTCGATTAATATGTATATGAAATGAGTGTTATAATGAGTGAATATACAGTTTTAGAAAAACAAATAAAAAATTGATTAGATCATTAAACTCCAACGTTTTTTCTTTAAATCATTGCCTCACACATTTTTCTAATGGGAGAAAAAAAGAGTAAAAAAACTGTAATAGAATTAAAAGAAGTTTCCGTAAGGGTATTGTAATACATACAATAATGATTAAATGATTTACACTTATTGAAAAAAACCTACAGAAATTAATCCAATGAAATTAAAAAGTAAATGCAAACATCGTGAATGTTCTTTACCAATAATTAGGATGCATCAAATGGGATGTGGCTAATGCTTTAAACGCTTTGAGAATTGCATAACATCCAGTATATCTATATATAAGTCTTTAAATGTCGCATCCAAAAATTTTCAATTTGCTGCATATGCAACTTTTTATTATGTACAAGACTGCGAATTACGATAAATGCATTAACCCGTACAGCACAGAAACTTGTAGTAACATTGTTGCAACATTTCAATGTTGCATATTGCAATACAATGTTGCAGAAACATTGCGAAGACTTCTTTTTGCAATATAACTTCAACAATGTTGTAGCAGCATTTTTAAAATATTTCCAGCAAGAGACATAAATTGACACAAGAGTTATCTTGTCTTTGTTCAAAAATCAGTTCAAGAAACAAAAATAAGAATGACTCTTGTCACTATATCGATTTGTATCTCTGCTAGAAAGTTTAAGTGTTAAGACTTGTATATATTGATTTGTGTATAATAAAATAAGGCCTGGACATAATAGAAAAATAGGAATTAATAATCACTTTTACATGGCACATTTAATTGGTTTTATAACATCTGTAGTTATGAAACTGATCAATCTCATAATTATATTCCTCTGGAATGACTGGTTAGTTTCTAACTACGAATATTAAATCCGATTAATGTCATTTCTACCAATATAGATTAATTTTAATCTTAGTTCAACTTATCTTCATCTTTTTCTAGTTCTAAAGATTAAAAAAAGACGAAGAGTAAGTTGAAATAAGAGAGATTAAAGTTAATCTACATTAGTGAAAACGGATAGGTGTAAACGTAGTCAATAATTTATAGGAATGAATCTATAATTTATAGACATAAAACAATTAGAAGTAAGGATTAAATATAATGCACAATGGACACAATAATAAGACATATAAGACATATAATATAAAAAATTAGAAGTAAGAGTTAAATGTAACATACAATGAATACAAATAAAATATGACTTCATAATTAATTATGTCTTTATATTTTATAGGCGTGTTCCGATATGCACAGCCAGTATTGAAAATTTATAGTTCACGTTACGTATACTGTAGATTTTCAATACTGGCAGTATATATCGGAACATAAAATATAAAAATATAATTAATTAAGATTAATTAAAGATATTACGTTTCGCAGGTTTCCTCCGTGTCCAGATCCATTCTTCTATCAACGTTTCGTGAACCTTGCTGTCCATTTCATTAGGGCGAGGAGCAGCTTGATATTGAGTTCCTCCGAGTCGTTTTTTATATTACGCTTTTTTACGCTTTTTTTATTACGCTACTTGGTGGAAGGAAAGAAGAGAATTGGATGGGGGGGGGAAGTGGAGGGGAAATAGATGGAGGAAATCGGTCAGTCTTCAATAACTGGGAATTTTTCATATTTTATTTATGTTGTAGCCATTATCTCTATTTAGATTGTTAGGGTTTTTGTATCTCTATACTTTTTTGGAAAGTATGATGTAATGTTGGTTATTATGGTCGTTTTGTTAAACAGTATTTGATGTTGTGTTCTAGTAATGCTGATTGACGTGTTTTAACCTGACATTACGTTGGTATTCTTTTATCCGTAGGTTGACCATTCTTCCAGTTTCTCCAATATATACTTGCCCGAAGGAACAAGGTATTTTATATTCCTGCGGAGCTGAATGGAGGTCTTTGATCTTTAGGATTTCTTAAGATTTGTCCTATCTTTTTGGCTGATTTAAAATAAAAATAATTCGGATATTGTGTTTGTTTAATATTCTGTCAATCCGATCTGTTGTTCCTTTGACATATGGGAGAGTGGACATAATTAATTATGAAGTTATATTTTATTTGTATTCATTGTATGTTATATTGTATGTTTAACTCCTACTTTTAATTTTTTATATTTAAATTTATATAGTACAAAATCTTACAATAAATATTGCAGTAACATTATAATATTACAAACAATGTTGTTGCATTTTACAATGTTTCTGCAATAATACTGCACTGTGCTATACCTTCACTGTGCGCAAAACCTAATATTGCATATATATTATGTTATAATATTGCTGCAACATTACGTATCAATATTTTTAAAACATTTTTACATTGCTGCAATGTTGCTGAAATATTGAAGCAATATTTCGCAATATTTTTGCAATGTTGTAATGAAATATTTTTGCAATGTTGCTACAATATTTCTGTGCTATATGAGAATGTTTCTTTGTACATAATTCTTGTTTTTGAATACAAAATACATAATGTATTTAATTTCGAGATATCTTTATTACAGATAAATGTAGCTGTCTACATATAATTTTATGCACATGACTTTAACTTACAATTTATTTGTTTATTATTGGATAATCAATAATTACCGTAACACCACAAAAATTTATTCACTAAAATATTAATACGTTAATTTTTCTTAAGAGTATATATTCTTGAATGCAACTTGATCGCAACGCCCGACAATTCCGAAGATTTTAAATTAATGCGTAAAAAATTTAATAAATTTTAAAAAGTCATAATATTATACATTTTGAGCAAATAAAATAGTTCAAGAATAGTACAAGCAGCACCGAAAAAAACATATATTTTTTTATTATGCGACAACAGCTAAAATACATTAATTAATTTTACATATTAATTCATTACTATATTGCTACAATCTCCATTCGTTCCGTTTTATTTTCTCTCATATACATTTTTAATATAAATATTGTAAACGACATCGGCGTCTCTGAGATTTGCTTATGCGTATCTACACTGAGAAAAAATTTTAATAAATATTTTTTTGAATAGTTCTAAGTGAATATTTACTAAGAATAAACATATAGTTATTACAAGAATCATTAGTTTGATATAATTATCATTTTTTTGTTTATCTATATATATATATTTACTGTACTATAAATATTCAGCTAGAATTATTCAAAGAAACATTTATTAAAATGTAAATTTTTTTTCAGTAATTATTGTTTTTGTACATTCATATGACAGAAATACTGTACGAATTAATTTTTTATTAATTTTATATTATATTATATTAAATTTTATATTAATTTTATATTATATGTTACTAACATCGTATATTACATTAATATTGTTACATTATATATAATGACATCTTATAAATGACATCTTCTAATGTTTTATTCAATATCGTATTTAATCTTAAAATTGTTGATATTGAGTGATATAGTATTGCCGTTGATAAACTTTATATACAAAGAACTGAACCATTAATTAATTAAAATAATATTTTCACACTTTAATTTAATGACAAAATATTTAGCAATAACAATAAAAAATAATAAAAGTAATAAAAATAATAAAAGAGACTAATGAGAGTCATACGCTGTTGTAGATGTGAAGAGATAGGAAAAGTAGATAATCCTCAGATATTAATGATTATCTTTATTTTATTTTGAACGTTTCGACTTATTTTAGAATCTTCATCGGCGATTATTTATTATAAATTCAAAATTTTATTTATAATTTTTATTTATATTTATTTATTAATTAATTGATAAAATATTTATAATTATATTTATATTTATATTTATATTTATATTTATAATCTTTAAAAACATAAATATCATAACTATTAATTTAAAAAGAAAGAAGGAATGAATACATTATAGTTACTATCTTAAAGTGATATAAAATATGTAACCTAATATTTTCTCATAACATACTAATAAAATGTATAATAACACAAAATTGATAAAATTTAATATTAGATATTACGCTCTCTATTGTAATATTGCCAATTAGGAGTTTCAAACTTATCCATATATGTATAACGAACTAAATTTTTAAAACTTTGTCGTCATTTATTATCTCTTACGGCAAATTGAATCTTCTGATGATTGAAAGCCTAGCATATAAATGAGTTAGCGTATTTAAACGCATAATTTATACATGATAATATTTTAAGCTCAAAAAAAACTTAATGGAGAAAATTTATTGAAAATTAGCATAGATGAGAAGAAACGGATTAACAATTTTTAAGATCTATTAACTAGTCGAAATCATCATTACTATAAAAGTTTCTGATTAAAAATATATTTTATTATGAATACATAAATTATATCCTTTAATGTATTAAGAATTTTAATAACAACCATATATGTGAATACATCAAATACGATAAAGAAAGCCAAAATCGGTTACATTTTTGGATGTTACAAATAATACATTGTATATTTTTTTATTAAATCAATCAATTTATTCCAGACATAATTGCGAGCCGATAACATTCGGATTCAACATAATCATTTTGAAATGTTAATCTTCCCTAAAATAAATCTTCCCTAAAATAAAGAAAGAAAGAAAGTAAGTATATAAGTAAGAAATTTATTATGAAAATATTACTTTTCGCAATAAGTTTTTTATTTACTTTCTTTCTTTTATCGGCTCACAATTATGTCTGGAATAAATTGATTTAATTAAAGAATATACATATATATATATATATATATATATATATATATATATATATGTGTATAATGTTGTATAATGTATTATTTGTGACATCTTTTGATGTTACAAAAAATATACAGCTATTTTATAGAACCTCGCTGAATCACAATATCACAGAACTTAATATCTTACGTAGATGTCGCTATTCATAGGCAAAATTTAAAGTTATTAGATTTTTATAGTACCGCAATGGGCTTTCAAGATTGCATCAAAATGGCGAAACTATACTATATGCAGAATTTACACAATGTTTTGCACTTACATATGTACTGCTCGCATATTTTACGGTTAATTTGCTCGTTCGCTTGTGTTTGCTCGTTTGAAAACTGATATTCGGAAAAGAATATCATCACTGATGATAATCAGTACTTACAATGCTAGGTTGCACTTTTCTATACTAACACTTCACAATGAAAAAAATCTATGTTAGACTTAAAGATATATAAATTAAACATTCGTTTCTTTTGGTTTATAAATAAATTATTTACGATTAAAAAATTGATTTACATATTTTACGGATTTATTTTCTCAAATAGACTACGTTTATACAAATACAGAGATTTGAAAATGACTACGTTTTGCGTTTAGATAGAGACAAGTTTGCGATACTTTAGAAATCTAGTGACTTTATTCTCTTCAATTACAAACAGCGACATCTGTGAGAATGCTACATAATTATTAGTATTATATATTATACAATTTCTTCAGATAATACAGTAATTTATGTTTTCTACTGAAGATAAATTAATAGCCAAGTCATTGACTTGATTTTTATTTACGAATCGTCCGCGTGATGTGTATGTCACCAGTATTTAAAAAAAATATATTTTGTCTAATATATATATTTTCCCAAGTAACACGTCAGCGCTTACAAAGAGCTAAAAAACGATTATATGCGCTATATAAAGGATAAAGTCATTCATTATGTAATTTTTTAAAGACTTATAATTATTTAATTTGCAATCTCAATTTTTATCTTCATGTTAAATTTATGGGAAATATATTTAAATTTTATTGTCAAAAATTAGCAGTCAATAATAATTATACTTGTATATGAAATTTTTTATCAAAAGTGCCGATTTTCATTCAAAAAAAGGCTTCTTAATATGGGAGCTTATATGAGGTAATATTTCATAGATAACTAAGGAAAAAATAAAGATAAGCTTTTTATACATGTTTTTATATAAAAGTAGGAATAAAAAATTTAAATGTTATATATAATTATATAATTTTTCGATGTGTGTGTGTGTGTGTGTGTGTGTGTGTGCGTGTGTGTGTGTGGTGTGTGTGTG
>Ga0157364_1006370_pt1 | contig 12116 bp, 9 predicted proteins | sample AttsexASBM2_FD_111476 | JGI IMG/M metagenome (GOLD analysis project Ga0157364, IMG submission 111476) | Fungus gardens microbial communities from leaf cutter ant in Ribeirão Preto, State of São Paulo, Brazil - Atta sexdens ASBM2 | ecosystem: Host-associated > Fungi > Mycelium > Unclassified ...
AGGGGTGGTAGGGGTGGGGCGCACCCTTACTTATTTAAGAGGCCAAAAAGTTACTTTTATTTCTTTTATTTCTTTTTTAAGAGACACGGGCACGGCTTTAGACGGGCCATCCAACCCCAACAAATTATCTTCTATGGAGCACGTGATAGGCATAAAACATTAGCAATTATAAATATCATAAATTTTAATATTACCAGTATCGATAACACTAATATTATTACTAGTTGTGGTTATACTATAACTTAGAGCATGAGGAGCTATTAGTTCAATAAGACCAATATCAAGTTTAATACTAATATGGTTACCTGTATTAAGATTATAATAATTATAGATAACCTCGATAAGGTATTTACCATTGAAGAATTTATAAAATTTATAACCTTTATAATTATTAGTTATAGAGATAAGATAAGTAGGAATAGTCTGATATAGATAAATAGCTGTAAATGATGCAACAATAGTAATAATTATTGGAAATTGTTTAATAATTAGAGGTACACCAAAATGAGCATCAACTATATCAACATGATTAGGAAAAGTCAATAGACTATAAGTTCTTAAATCACTAGCAATACCAACATATAGATAAGTATCAAGATAACCAAAGATAATACTTCTAAACATATAATAAAAAGAGGAATAATAATATTAGGATCATGTGCATTAAAATAAACTGTTTAATTAGCATATGTAAGGTAAGTTAAACTAACAAGACGCATACTATAAAAGGCCTAAATACTATCACTAAAAGTAGCAATCCAATAAGCAGCAGTAGTTTTCAATTAAAATTGAGCAAAAGCAAGTTCTATAATAAGATCATTACTATAAAAACCATATATAAATGGGACAGCTATAAGACTTATACTATGCATTAGAATATCAGTATAGGTAAAAGGTCTAAAACCTAAGTAGAGCACCTAGTTTACGTATATCTTGTTGATCATATACACCATGAAGTACATAACAAGCAGCAAAGAATAGTAGAGCTTTTAAAGCAATGATGATTAACTAGATGCAAAATAGCACTTTCATATTGACTAAGTCCACAAGCTCTACAAAGATAACCTAATTGAGTACAAGTACTATAAGCAATAACTCTATTAATATCGTTTTTTATAAGTCCAGTACTAGCAACAAATAAACTAGTAATAGCACCAACTCAAGTTATAACAATAAGAGTAGTAAAAGCATATTCGATAATATGAGAAGAACGTAGTATAATGTAGAAAGCAGCAGTTACTAGAGTAGCAGCATTAATAATATCATACACATGAGTAGGCAAAAAATGTATGTAATGTAAATAATTGGACTATATTTATATGAAATTTCATAGTTCTACGAATAGTCTTTTAAGGCTTCAATTTTGTGTTGTGAATAAAGTAGAGTTTAAAGAGGGCCCTAATATATAAATATTAAGTCTAGTATAACCAAGTTTTTCAAGGATAAGGTTAATTTTATAACTAAATAAAAACACTCTGTAATAATAAAAAAGAAGGTGTTAAAATAGTAAATATCAAAGAATAAGAGCTATAATTTATATAAAAGTCTAGTATGCTTTAAAAGACCTATATAGTAATACCACTCTTTAGGTATATGTATAAGAATAAGATCACGCACAGTTTGAACACTACTTTTAGTAATTCGAAATCGATCAGTATCTTTTACTCTATTAGTCGAGCTATACCACTTTTAATGTTATAATCAAGCAGTACATTTTGCAGGAGGATGCCTTTAGTAAATGATTCATTACAAAAACACAAAATAGTTATTTCAATATTAACCCAATATCCATAATGAATAATTCAATGGAGAAGATAAATATGTCCAAAAATAAGTTTGATTACAGCTGGTACAATTTTAACAAAATTATTAAGATCAGGATCATATCGATTTCACATACTATGAAGTATAGTAACAAAAAAGGATTAGTAAGAGTTGTCAAACTAAAATGTACAGTAGGTAGATTATGATGTTTAACAGGATTAGGATATGGAACAGGAGTATTACAACCTAGAGGTGACAAAGCCTCCACTTTAAGCAGAAGAAGATATTCGTAACTAGTAGTTTTTATTGTTATACCAAATCGGGCATTAGCACGAATAATACCATTTTTAGTTCATGTACTTGGTCGAATATAACCATCAGGTAGAAGAGTACCAGTAATACAATGTATACGATTTATAGTAGCACGAAAACCAAAATCATTCTAATCTCTGCTGTTAGTTGTATCAACACTTGCAAAACAATAATACCGTCAATCATATAACAGAAAATAATTCTAAAGACAAAAACCATTCTCATTGAAAAATAGATTATAAATAGAGTAATATTAAAAATAATATTTAGTATGAGCATTATACTCTACTCTACTCTAAACAGATGAAGAAAGGCTCGATAGCCCTCTATTGCATAAAAAGTCAAGTATGTAGTCCAATTTTATCAGTTTTAGCCATGGCACCAAATAGTAGAAGAATATCAATAATAGTAACAGTATCTTCATTAATATTAGGTGAAATACTAAATACAGTACTATAATCAAGGTTACCATAAACAAAGAAAATAGCAAATAATCCAATACTTAGGAATATATCAGCTACATGGATAACAGTTAAAGATTTAATAGCACTTTTATTAGCTTGAATACGAGTAAATCATAAATTAATAAGAAAATAAGAGGAGCCTTTTCATATGTTCGATACGCGGCTAGTTATATTTGGAAATGTATAAGCTAAATATAAGAACTATATCTTATATACTAGAATTCTAGTAAATAATAGTATATGAGGGTAGTTTAATTTAAATAACCCTGCATAATTACTTTAAAATAAAGTGTTTTAGCATATAGTGACATTAATATTCTATTTTAGATTAGAATTTAATTAAATATGAAATATAATCGGCTGAGATACAAAAATTAACCGAAAAATTTTAAAGATAAATCTCACCACTAACTAGAACTAGCATAAAAAAAGTAAACATACTTAGATATTAAAATAATCGTTTATTGTGCGGGTCTCCGCTTATCTAATAAATACTTAAAATATGTACTAGTTAACTTACAACTAGAACAGGAATTAGCATACTTACAGTTAGACTATCAAATACAAATGCTCATGATACATCCATAAGTTAAGAGTCAATTCAAGTAATAAGATTAATACTAATAGGATTTAGACAGATACCTACTTCATAGAAAGCAATAATAGCTAGAACAGCATAAGTAATAAGACAAGAACAGGTAATTAGATGAGCACCTGAAATACCAATTTTACGAGCAAGAATACCAGCAATAGCACTACCTATAGCAGGAAGAATAAGAAGAGTAAGGAACATTTAAGAGTTAAGACTAATAGATCCACGTAGTCGGTAATAAGCAACTATAATACCTATTCCAATATCATAATCGAATCAGCTCCTATCAATATCAATAATATAAATACTATAAGTTTGAGCTAAGATATCATCGGAAGTATAAGAACTAATAAGTACTATAAGTGTAACAGCAAGTAGTATAATTTCAATACTAATAAGCATAAGAATAATGTTTTTTTCTATTAAGTACAAAAGCTATAATACCAATAAGAACGATACTTATACTCATTAATAAAAATAAAAATTTATCCAAATAATTTATCATTTGATTAGCTATACCTACAACAGAAACACTATAAGTTTTAGTCATAATAGGTAAATTTAAATGTTTTCTACTCAAATTAATTGATTTAAAGTAAGAGAATTCTAAAATATTAACTCCAAAAGAATTAATAGCTTTATTGATAGACTCGATTAAATAAATATCTCCAACTTCATCCTTATCACTTTGAGGGGTTAGGTTAACCTTAACAGCACTTTTAAATCTTTTATTAATGGTGCTAAATGCTGTATACCACTACAAGTAGCAAATAAAAATATTGGCATATGAACTTTAAATTTAGGATTATTATCTAACTCCTTTAAAACCAAACAAAATGAAGAAAATAAATTCTTAGCTTTTAATAAAAACTCTTTATCTAAGTTTACAATGAGCTCATATTTATTCTCAACCCATTTATCATAAAAGCTATTTTTATATAAATTATTATCATCATAACAATTTGCACCATAAATATATAAATAATATTTTCCCTTAATTCTTCACCTTGATAAAAATGAAGTAAGGCATTAGATAAGGATAGGAAATGTAAAAATAATTAGTATAAATTCTACCTCTCCAATCTGCACTAGTAGAAATATAAAATGGCTCATTCAATTTAGATAAAGAATTAGCAATCATTAATGTTTTTAAACTTTGATCTCTATCTGTTTTATCCTTTAATATTTTATTCTAATAATGTTATAAAATATAGGAACCCTCAGTATCTAAATACTTTAATAAAATAGTATTAATTTTAAATTCAGCTAAATTTAGCTTATTAACTGCATTATATAGTGGTTGTCTATTTTCCATATTGTGCTTATTAAAATTAGATCCTGTAATTAAATCTTGTTTCATATCTTTATTAGTTAAATATCCGCCAAATGTAGTTTATGACCAATTATTTGGTTTAGTTAATCTAGGTAATGAAACAGGTGATAAAATAAAATTTTTTTTATAAAGTTAAAATATTCCTCATTAAGTTCTAAGACTGATAAAATATTATCATTAGCATTATTATACTCGTATAATTGATCAACTTTTAAAGTTTTAAAAAAAAAAGCTGTAGGTTTAGAGCAGAATATTTCAATAAAAAAAGCTCCTAACTTTAATATTTGAACTTTAGTTATACCTATTTTTACTAAGTAATCATTAATATATTTTTCATTCTTAACATATTCAAACCATTTTTTTTTGGAATATATATCATATATTTATATATTTTAGTGAAATTAAATTTCATATTCTTTATATGTCAGATTGAAATAATCAAGTCTTGGTACTAGTAATAGCTGTTGAGTCATTTCATCTTGTATTTCATTAATAGGTCTATTAAGTTTTTGGTAATCTATCTTTCCCTTTGCACAACTCCAATTAGAAAATAAGTTTAGATTTGTTAAGATTTTTTGTTATTATAATTTTTTTAAACTATTAAAGTTACTATTGTAATAAGGTATTTATTTTTCGTCATTGGATTTTACCAAATAATAAATTGTCTTTGTCTATATTAGTATACGCTTTAATTTTTTCGTATTAAAATCTAAAAGTTACTATCTGATCGGCAAAAAGATTGCTTATTTCTTAAAATAACTATTAAATTTTCAGTAAATTATATCAATAAAAATTAATATTTGCATGCTTCAACTAAATAGTTTAGCTTCTAGTATTTTTTTAAAAGTGTTTTCATAATGAGTTCTTTGAGTCGAGGCAAAGTCGAGGAAATAAGTTAGTTTAATATTAATTTGTGTTAAATACCTATTTGAAATAGACTTTAAGTAATTAAATACACTTATTTAAAAGTTAGACAGAAATAGAAGTCTTAATAATAGAAGTATTAGAAGTCTTATATTAAGAAGACTTATTATACTTAGCTTAGTGACACTTTTGTGTAAAATAAGTTTTAGTCTTATTATTTTTAGAACTAGGATTATTAAGCATAGTTAAATTTTCTAACCTAATTAGGGGTAACATTTTTTTTAATACTTTTTCAGTATATAATTTATATATGATTATTAAGAATAAGTAGAGAAGTATAGAGTTAGAAAAGTAGAAAAGTAGAAAAGTAGAAAAGTAGAAGTCTTCTTTGCCTTTGCATAGATAATATAAACAAAAATCCTATAATTACTTATAAAATACAGTAAAATTTATAAATATTTTTTATAGTGTTATATACTAGTATATTACTAATTTAAATTAGCAACTTGGTAAATTAAGTATAAAGTATAGTCCTTGACTATATAACTCATTTCAACCATAATGAAAGAAACCCAATAATCAATTAAAAATAATAAAGTAGAGAAGTATAAAAAATCCAATCATTAAAGTATAGTATAACAGAATAATACTTAAGACCTAGAGTTAGGGTTTAGCAATTGCTCGTCTAATTTTACTAGGTTTGGCGATATTTTTTAAAAATAAGTTTTAAAACCTAGGGCGATAGAAGACATACACACTCTTACTATAAGAGTATTGGCCTTTTATTCAATTATACAAATTATTTTTGTTTTACTTGTTTTAGGATTTAAAAAAGGTTTAAAAATAAAAGCCTTAAATAAGACATAAGTGCTAAATATCCAAGGCGTGGTTAATCATAAGTGCCTAAAATCTAAATCATAAGTGCTTAATTATAAGCTAAATATAAATCTATATCAAGGTAAAAAATCTAATATAAATCTAAATCAGGGTAAAAAAATCTAAGTCATCTTAATATAAAATCTATACCAATGTCATGCTTAATCTAAATCTTAATATAAATCTAAAATAAAGTAATAAATCCTAGTATATATCTAACTCTCTAAGTCACTTTATCTTAATCTTTATCTTAATCTAATTCTAAATCTAAATATCTAAGTCGTGGTAAGACATAGCAAATATATTTAAATAAAGGTATTATTAGTTTATCTAAAAATTAGATCTTATACTTAGTATATAATATTAGTTAATTCATATATTATAAATAATCAATTTAAGTCTAAGTATCAATTTAATAAAAATATAAGTGCTAAGTCGAGGCAGTTAAATTATCTATCCTTAATAAAATCTAGTAAAAGTTACAGTAAAGTATCTAAGTCGTGGCAGTTAAATTATCAATCTAATCATCAGTATTAGACAAACTAGCAGTATAGCCGGATAACCTACTTAACCGGAATGCAAATAATGTAAAATGAGGGCACTCCGTAAAACACCTAACAGGTGATCGGGTACACATAAATGTGTGCGTGGCAAACCACCCTTAGTACTAAAAGCCGATAGGAGAGAGTATACTGGACGGTAACAGGAAAAAGATAATCGCCCAAGCAAAAGGTTTACGTAATGGGGGAGATAAGCTCAATGCGATATTGTTTGACAGCTACGGCAGTTTAATAAAAGTGAGCCTACGGATCGAGAGTAGTGATAATATTTTACTCTTCTACACGTAGAAACGAAAGCTGGGACGAAACCAACGAAGCTCTAATAAGTGAAATTGGAGGAAAAGGTGCGAAATAAACAAATGATGCTTGCGCTATTAGCTAAAGGATTATACCTGAGATAGGTATATAAGTTACATGAACAGTTCGCACGATTTTAAGAGTTCATATTATTGGCAGTACACAAGACAGTTAACAACAAAGAGGGATAATTGCAAGAGTAGACAATATAATTATAAGGGATGAAGAAGAAAAAGAGAGAATGGCTACCGCTACCGAGCGTTTATAACTGTTAAATAACCCAAAAGCCTCTCCGGTTAAGAGGGTCTTTATTTAATTATTAATAAAGCTAATGGCGGTAAAAGGCCACTAGGAAACCCTACTATACTTTATAGATGGTTACAAGCTCTGGTCAAACTGACACTGGAACCAGTAACGGAGACTACCAGTGACGCTAAGAGTTTTTATATACGAAAAGATAGGTAAACCAATAATGCCCTTGCGGAGATAAAATACGCTATAAGAGAAGATTACGATACTAATTTGTATTATAGCGGTCAACAAGGGTTATTCGGTAATATTTTACACGATTGAGTAATTAACAATATACCTTACCCCCTATTTTAAATTTCTACCTACACAAATGGCTTAAAGCAGGATTTATATCCTTAAATGATTATGAGAGCCTGGAACTCCCCAAGGCCCCGATTATAAGTAATTACGTTATGGATGGATTAGAGAAAGCGGTTAAAAATCTGTTGAATACTTCACTAAATCTCAAAAAGGTGACAAAACGGTGCGATAAAGAGACAGTAACGGTGTAACCCAAAGGAGACTGGTATTTACCAAAATTAATACCATCCGGTAAGCAGATGAGTTTGTAGTGTTTGCTCGAAGCAGGGTTAAAGTAAAAAAAGGAATAAGGAATTTTCTAGGAGTTTTACACTTTTCCTTTCCATTTGTTGTATACGTATATCTATCCAACTTTAGTTTAGGTAAGTTAGCTTAAAACATTGACTTATTTTATCCGTATTCAACATCCCGTTGTAGTTTAGGGTAGTTACGAAGGCGTGGTATTTTCCTGCAAATCAAAATATGAAAGCCATATATTACATGTACATGTATAACTAAACATCTTAATATGATTAAAATCTAAAGACTACCCATATTTTATATAAATACTCATTAATGAAAGTTATAAACTATACAGATTAATTTTATCACCATTCCTAATATATTATTATATTAATATAAAACTTATAAAGATACTAACTAATTTATCTACTGTAATTAAACTACAATTATATTGTATACTAATCTTACATTACTTAAATTTAAATAATTAATATTAGAGATTATCCTAAAAAGATCACCTTTAATTTAAAAATGATTTATATATAGTTGATTTATTCAACAGGAGCAGAGGTATTTAAATATCAAAGGATGATAAATATATTTTATTTTTAATTTCTTTTCTTCATTTACTATACTGTTTCTTACTATTCATATATACTTACTATTTAGTATAATCATTATTTTGATTTAGAGGTTACTTAAAATGTAAAGGCTAACTTAACGATACTACGAAAATAAACCTCAAGAAAACCTCAAGATAAGATATTGCTAATAAATTGTAATTTAAGGATTTTAGCATACCTTATATAGTAATAAATTTTTAATAATTAATTAACATCTCCCTAATTTATACCTTAACTATTAATAATACATTTTATTGTTATTTAATTTGTAAATCTTTACGTATTGTGTAACATACCTTTTTATGTATGGCTATTCTTAAGTAACTGAATTAATTTTAATTATTTAATTTAAATATTAATTAACCTACTATCATTCCTATTGTGATGTAATTGTATAATTAGTATTAATACTAATATTAAATTTAACTTAATTTAGTAGTGGATTAGGAGATCCTTTTAAGATCTTATTATTAATCGTAATTGAATTAAGCAAAGGGTTTGTATAACTTATTTAAACTTTGTTAAATTTATCTTAAATTATTTTTGCATTTACTAGGCCATATATTTATAACTATATATTATATATATGATAATTTTTATTAGGACTTATAGCTAACTTTACCTTAGGCTTAAATTTGAACAGTTAAAACTTCCTTCTATTGGATATCCTCCTTAATTAGATCCTACATGCTAACTTATATTTTATATATTTATATTATAATATTTTTTGTACTTTACTACCTTTTTTATTGCCAATCTTTTTTTCCCACTAGTTTAATTTAAACTTTTACTTTATTTTACTAAAAATCCAGTTTATCTTTCCTAATTAATGTAATTATTATATTATTAATATTATATTTTTAATAGCTTAAGAACATGCTCGTAATATATTCGTATAAAATAAAAGAAAGTTGATTTATATTTCTATACTGTTACATTCTTTGTAATTAATTTTGTCTATTTATCTTATTCTTTAATAGGAGTTAAGAAGTAACTTTACTTAAACGATTAAAATATACACCTTAATGGTAAGCTTAATACTTGCTAACTTATTACTTTATTTTTAAATTCATATCTTATACCTATTGCCTATCTTTATATGCATGTTTAACTACTTAAAAAGTTTATCATTATTAACTTTATTTATATTTTATTTCTTGATTTGTAATATTTTTATTCTAGTTAGGATTTAGTTGTAATTTTACTACTTAACTTTAAAGCCTCAGTACAACATCATGATTATATGAAAATATATTAATAAAATTTTAATTTATAGTTTAGATAAGGATCCTAGATTATTTATATATTTATTATAAATACTGTTTTCTATTAAATTTATTTCACCTATTTAATTGGATATGCATTATTGATATTAATCATACATGAGATATTAATTTGAAGAAGAGGTATATATAACTTTATACAAAGTTTGATATTTATTTTGACTACTACGATTACTTTGATAGTTCATTATACTTAACAGCACATTCTATTTAGTTTAAATTTTAGTAGAAGTTAGAGTTTTCTTTTAAAAAGGGGTGAAAAATGAACAGTTTAAATTAAAAACCATCGATGGGAAACCTCCATATCTAGCTCATAATTGGTATATTATATTTTATATTTTATTTTAAAAAAATTTGTTATACATATCCCTTATCCCTTCATAATCTTGTCATCTTCACCTAGTTTAATTTAAAACCTTTTTCTTTAACCCTTTGTAGGTATCCTGATTACTATATTTAGTATATTATTATTATATTTTAATAAAAAATTTACGATAAGAACCACCCCTTAAAAAGGTAAAATTTAATTATTCAGAGTTTTGTAAAATATTTTAAAATTTATATTTTAATCAAATGATGATTACATATGTATCACTAATATCTCTATACCATACAATAAAAACATTTACATTGAAATAAAGTTAAAAAACAATTTAACACCTTTCATTCCCATTAAACATAGTTAATATATTTTATATTAAAAAATTAGAAATAAAATCAAGGAATAATTAATATTAAAAATAATAAAATTAAATAACCTCAAAACTATATTAAACTACCTACATGTATTATATATAATAATTATATTTAAATATTTTACATTAGCTTTCTTTAAAGCAGATCTATTCCAATACATAATATTAACTTATAATAAAAATATATATTATATACATACATAGCTATACCATATCTAAAAATATCTAACATACAGTAAAATTCAAGTATCACATTAACTAAAATTAGTCTAAATCATAATATAACATTCTTTAACATAACTAATCGTACAAAGGAATAATAAGAATTAGTTAAAAACTGCATTGAATAAAGTTAAATATAATGAGCTACTAATATCAATAATATATGTAAAATATAAAAATTTAAAATATAACCAATAAATCATTAATAAATTAAAAAAATAACACTATATTCAATATTAATTCTATTTTAATCAATAAACAACAATAACACATATCCTATCATAACAAACATATCTTAGTAAACATAATACACCAAACACATGAATAAATACAGATAAAATATCTAATTCAAACATCATAAACAATTAAAACAGTATTTTCTAACCTATCCCTTAATATAACATCCTAACAACAATTCAATGTTTAAAAAATAATTTAACAATATTCATATCCATCCACTAATAAAAACAATCAATATAACTAACACATCAAATATGAAACTATCTATATTACAATAACTACAATATTAAAATAATGATGTTAACTAACCTTCATCATCCATTATCAGTAAATACCCTATATTATATATAACTTACATATAAACCCTAATACATTTCATACTATATCCTAATATTCTTATTAATATTCTTTCTATTATATCTTAGAGTAAATTTGATTTAGTTTAATATCGAAAATAAATTTAGAATAAAATTAAGTACTATAAAACTAAGTTGAAATAATAAGTATTATAAGACCTAAATCAACATTAACCTTTTAGAATTAATTATCTAATATTAAAATAATAATAAAATTATAGCTTAATACTAATACTATAACAACTAAGGTTCTATTAACATGATATAAATATATAAACTTATATAAAATATCGAAAGACACTCTAATTTAACGGAACAAAACTAATTATAAATAAATCTCCCTAGACTTAAAATAATACCTAAAACAAAGTAAACAAATAAAGCAATAGTAAATATCCACGTCCTTATCCAATACCCATAATCGGTATATTCTAGTCCATTCAAATAATACATAATTTTGGTAAACTCTCCGTAATTAATAAATAAATATAAATAAAATTGTTAATCGTGCTCATCTAAAACAATACAAATATTTGGTATATTCTACGTCATTCTCCAATACTAAAGAAAATAAAAAAAAGAATCAAGAAGAAAAAAAGAGTACATAAAATACGTGATTATCCCTGTACCCTTCTCTCAATAAAACAAAGAGCACCCCAAGACTCCTCTGTGCTACCTTATCTAACAACCATACAAAGAACACTTTAAAAACCTGCTCCCTGTCCCTTGTAATTCAACCCTCCTGAGCTACCCACCTGTTAAACCTCTAAAACCTCAGTCTCTCTATTAAAGTAATCATTA
>Ga0157364_1006371_pt1 | contig 12115 bp, 9 predicted proteins | sample AttsexASBM2_FD_111476 | JGI IMG/M metagenome (GOLD analysis project Ga0157364, IMG submission 111476) | Fungus gardens microbial communities from leaf cutter ant in Ribeirão Preto, State of São Paulo, Brazil - Atta sexdens ASBM2 | ecosystem: Host-associated > Fungi > Mycelium > Unclassified ...
GCGGGTGTTCTCTGTGAACTTACCAATGACGACGGCACTATGGCTCGTGCACCTGAAGCAATCCTCTTTGCTAAGCAGCATGATATGCCAGTAGTAACCATCGATGATTTGGTGGCATGGCGTCAACGCCACGATCAGCAACAAGCGGTGTAGTCTTACCGACTCTCGCGTAAGTCGACAGAAGGCTAATTATCCGCCTTCTGTCGGTGGCTGAGTGAACCACTTCCTGTATATCTAAAGTAGCGACACTGCTCGCACCAATATCTTTGTGCGTCACTGGCTCAAACCAGTAATCGAGTGCGCCAGCGCATAAAAATAGCATAGCTATAGAGCATATAACCCTAACCCTTCTGGGCTTGCTGATTATTATCTGAGTCTCTAGCGGCCTTTTTTATCATGTCTTGGCAGGGTTTCCAGCCAAAAAAAGATAGGGTGTTTTATATTAATCACCATTCTCAATGACCTTATATAAACATTACCCACTGCCCCACCATAACCAGCGCGAGTTCGGCTTCCACAAGATTTAACCCGTTAGATCCACCCAGAGTAAATTTTCCTAACCCCTTATCTTCTGTTGCGATTTAAACATCAATTTTTTTGAAAATGATCATCAGGGTTAGCTAGGTGTATTTTTTACTAAACGGCGTATCGTAAAGACAAGGTTAATTTAGATGGAAAACGACAATGACTATACGTATGCCTGCACTGTTCCTTGGCCATGGTAATCCTATGCATGCCATAGAAGAAAACCGCTATACCGAAGTATGGCGTCAGCTTGGCAAACAATTGCCACGGCCAAAAGCTATCTTGGCTATCTCCGCTCATTGGGTCACAGAGGGGACGGCTGTGACGGCGATGACTCATCCGAAGACGATCCATGATTTTGGACGCTTTCCTCAGGCATTATTCGATGTCCAATATCCCGCCGCGGGGGATGTTGCTTTAGCGGAAAAAGTTAAGCAACTGCTGACTAGTACTAACCTCAAACTGGATCACAGTTGGGGGCTCGACCATGGAACTTGGGGGGTGCTGGTAAAAATGTATCCGGATGCCGACATTCCTGTTGTGCAGTTAAGTTTAGATGCCAATCTGACAACTGAGCAGCATTACCAGTTAGGTCAACAGCTTTCAGTATTACGTGACGAAGGGATCCTTTTACTTGCCAGTGGTAACACCGTACATAATCTAGCGATGGCACGCTGGGGGGCTGAGGGCGATGTCTACCCGTGGGCAGAAGACTTTGATCGCTTTGTTCAACAGTCGTTGATCACTGAAAAGATCGATAGGCATCATCCACTTGTGGATTACCAACAATTACCCAATGCACAGTTGGCGCATCCCACGCCGGAGCACTTTCTACCGCTACTGTATATCTTAGGGGCAGCGCGTGCTGACGATAGCTTCAGCATACCTGTTACCGGGATGGATATGGGCACTATCAGTATGACCAGTGTGCTGGTGCAGGGAAGTGCGTAAGAAAGAAGTTGGCAAGCTTGCGATAAGCTTGCCAATCTAGACCTCAGTTAGCCGCGAAACGGATTTCCTGAGTGTGTGACTGTAGGCTGAGCCACAGTATTAGAACGAGTAACCGGTGCGTTGGTATTTAGCGAGGCGCGTTGTGCTTGGACAGGCGCGACACCGTCTGCACGGTTATCTTGCGCTGGATTATCTGGCGCTACCGCTTGAGGTGAAGTCGAAACATCTTTACCTAAAGTATTATTCAAGGCCGCAATATCTTGTTCGTTAAGCGTTCCTAACGCGTATTTGATATTGATTTGATTAATCAGGTAACCATAGCGCGCATCAGACAGCTGCTGTTTCGCATTATATAGGGTAGTGGTCGCGTCCAACACATCGACAATAGTACGAGTACCGACTTGGTAACCGGCTTCCATCGCATCTAATGAGCTTTGCGCAGAGACAACGGCTTGGCGATAAGCCTCTATGCTACTGATTGACGCATTAATGTTGTTAAACGAAGAGCGAACTGTTTGTACTGCTGCACGATGAGCACTTTCTAGTTTCTCACTTGAGCTGACGAAACTGTACTCAGCTTGTTTGACCTGTGAGGAAACCGCTCCACCCTGGTACAAAGGAATCGATAGACTTACACCAACCTGATTATTACCACCGATATTATCGCTGGTGGTCGGGGATGCCTCTGCACGGTAGCCTTTATATTTGGTATTAGTCAAACCCGTTGAGGCATTTAAGCTCAAGGTAGGCATATGGCCGGTTTCGTAATAACGAATTTGTTCACGTGCTAAATCTTTAGAAAGACGGGCGGAAAGTAGCGATAAGTTATGGTTTTCCGCTTTAGTCAGTAGGGCATCTATAGGCTGTGGTTTTTCAGTTTTAAAACGATTGATATCGAGAGATGACAGGGAGAAATAACTATTTCCCGTAACCTGACGCAAGGCTTCCATTTTATTATCAATATCGTTGCGAGCCGTAACTTCACTTGCTAGCACGCTATCATACTGCGCGCGTGCATTCTGTACGTCGGTAATCGCTACTAGCCCCACATTAAAACGTTGCGTCGTTTGATCCAGTTCGCGATAAATGGATTGTTTTTGCGCTTCGACATAGGAGAGTGTGTCAATGGCATTTAACACATTAAAGTAAGCCGTAGCGGTATTGAGGATTAAATCTTGTTGCGCCACTTGGTAAGTAACGTCTTGGATGCCCGCAGTTTTCTCTTGTAGAGTCAGCGCACGCCATTTCGACATGTCAAAAATCGTCTGCGTTAATTGCAGTGATCCTGCCCAGGCATTAGAACGAAGGCCACTGTTATCGCGATAACCACTATTAAACGTATAGTCACCGCCGAGGCCAAGTTGAGGTAATAACGGACTACGGGATTCATTAATCTTTTCAAACGCAGCATCACGGTCTGCCGCTGCACTACGTAAATCAGGATTAGTGTCACGTGCTTGTTGATAAACTTGTAATAAGTTTTCTGCATGGCCCAGATTACTGAAGCCAGCTAAGCTTAGACCAACGAGTACGGGGAGCAATTTTTTCATTTGCGTTCCTTTGAGTTGCAGCGAAATTGCAAAAATAAAGTTGTCAGGTCAAGAAAATAGGTCGAATTGTACCAGACAGACATAATGAAATAAGTTGGCTGAACGTGCCTTAAACGGTGCGTTAGCGTAAAATGTTACTTTAATCGCTCAGCTTTTTCGTAAAAATCGTCTTGGGTCATTGCAACAACCCTATATCCGAGGTCTATTATATGTGCAAAACGATAAAATCTCCCACCCAATTTACACGCGATGATGTTGAAATTTTGCACGAAACCCCCATGTATAAGGGATTCTTTTCAATCACTAAATATCGATTTCGCCACCGGCTTTATGCAGGCGGGATGAGTCAGCCGGTTGAGCGAGAGGTTTTTCAGCGCGGAAAAGCCGTCGTCTTACTCCCTTACGATCCGGTTCGTGATGAAGTCGTGCTTATTGAACAACTTCGTATCCCTGCCTTGGAGGCGGACAGAACGCCTTGGCTGATTGAGCTGGTGGCAGGGATTTGTGAAGTGGGTGAGGCGGATGAAGATGTCGCGCGCAGAGAAGCACAGGAAGAAGCAGGCGTTGAAATTTCTCGCATAAAACCCTTGCTTAGCTACCTTTCCAGCCCCGGGGGAAGCAGTGAGCGCTTAGCCATATTTATTGGCGAAGTCGATGCCACCACCGCCAAAGGTAATCATGGATTAGCGAGTGAAAATGAAGATATTTTAGTAAGAGTTGTGAGTCGAGAGCTCGCTTATCAATGGGTTGAGTCAGGAATTATCGATAATGCCGCTTCCATTATTGCACTCCAGTGGCTCGCTCTCCATCACAAGCAAATACGCAATGAGTGGTTATCTCCATGAAACAGCAATACGTTCCAAATTTCCCGGAAATGATGCGCCTAAACGAAACCAACTATGCGCAACTACGTAGATTAATTCCAAAAGAAGAAGTTTCAGGGGCGGCCCTGACTTATCAAGTTAATGGTATTCACTACCAAGTAATTATTGAAGAATCGACCCGTTATACCACTAAAGTGATGATTAAACAGATCGCACCCGTCGTCAGTTATTGGCAACTGCCCGCTATGTCGGTCAGGCTTTATCACGATGCGATGGTGGCAGAAGTGTGTTCGACGCAACAGATTTACCGCTTTAAAGCACGCTATGATTACCCCAACCGGAGACTGCACCAACGCGATGAAAAGCATCAAATCAATCAGTTTCTCTCGGAATGGTTACGCTATTGCTTGGTGCAAGGTGTCATGGCCACGCCACTGCCTGAGGTATGAGACAATAGTGATTATCAACGCTAACAAAAGGTGAGTGGTAGTGAATGCTTTAGTGCCAGAGATCGCTGATCAGCAGAATATTAGACTGTTACAACTCACTGATATGCATCTTTTTAAAACCTCACACGAAAATCTCTTAGGGGTTAATACTTGGCAGAGCTACCAAGCTGTCTTAGATGCGATCATTGCTGAGCAACAGAATATTGATGTGATCCTTGCAACTGGAGATCTTGCTCAGGACCATAGCCCTGAAGCCTATCTCGCTTTTGCGAGGGGGATTCGTCGATTACAGAAACCCTGTGTCTGGTTACCGGGAAACCATGATTTTCAACCGGCAATGGTAAAAACCCTCGCTGACGAAGGGATCTGTGAGCATAAATCGGTATTACTAGGCGAACATTGGCAGCTATTGTTATTAGATAGCCAAGTACATGGCGTTCCGCATGGTATGCTCAGTGACTATCAGCTGCAATGGTTGGACGATGCGCTGTCACGCCATCCTCACCGGCATACTATTGTTTTACTTCATCACCACCCTACGCCTTCTGGCTGTACTTGGTTGGACACCCATAGTCTGCGTAATTCTCATCAATTAGCAGAGGTTCTACTTAACTATCCTCGCGCCAAAACGGTGGTATGTGGCCATATTCATCAAGAGATGGATACTGACTGGCAGGGGAGACGTGTGCTAGCGACGCCTTCAACTTGTGTCCAATTTCGACCGCAGTGTACGGGCTTTACTATAGATAATCTTTCGCCAGGCTGGCGTTGGCTTGAGCTGCGCCCTAATGGCGAGATCGTGACAGAGGTACAACGCTTAGCAGCGACGCAATTCCAGCCAGATTTTCATTCTGAAGGGTACTAACTATGGCGACATTACTCTATCTTCATGGTTTCAATAGTTCGCCCAAGTCGGAAAAAGCCAGCGAGTTTGGTCACTGGCTGGCTGAACATCGACCTGATATTACCCTAGAGGTGCCGAATCTTCCTGCTACACCGGAAAATATAGCCTCTTTTCTCGATCACTTATTGGCCCCCTCAGAGTCGCGACCCATAGGAATTGTCGGCTCCTCCCTGGGCGGTTATTATGCGACCTGGCTATCCCAGCGTTATCGGGTTCCTGCGGTGGTGATCAATCCAGCCGTCAAGCCTTATGAGTTATTATTGAATTTTTTGGGCGATAACCAGAATCCATACACAGGACAGCATTATGTGTTAGAGTCTCGACATATCGACGATTTGAAAAGACTACAAGTGACAACCTTAGTCGCCCCTCAATTACTCTGGCTATTGCAACAAACCGGTGATGAGGTATTGGACTACACGGAGGCCGTTACTTACTATTCAGCATGCCGTCAAACGATTGAACAGGGCGGTAATCATGCTTTCTTGTCTATCGAACGTCACTTTCCGGCAATAATCGAATTTCTTGGTTTAACGCGTTGTTAACCACTCACTCTGTATAAACGAAAGAAAATAATGACTCAATCAAGTTATAATGCCGCCGATATCGAAGTTCTTACCGGTCTTGAGCCTGTTCGACGTCGCCCTGGTATGTATACCGATACAGTGCGCCCCAATCACTTAGCACAAGAGGTGATTGATAACAGTATCGATGAAGCGCTGGCGGGACATGCTAAGCGTGTTGAGGTCATTCTCCATGCCGACCAATCACTGGAAGTGATTGATGACGGACGAGGAATGCCTGTGGACATCCACCCCGAAGAAGGGGTGCCGGCCGTGGAGCTGATTCTTTGTCGGCTGCATGCCGGAGGGAAGTTTTCCAATAAAAATTATCAATTCTCCGGCGGATTACACGGGGTAGGAATTTCCGTGGTCAATGCGCTCTCCAAGCGGGTTGAAGTGACCGTTAAACGTGGCGGAGAAGTCTATGATATGGCGTTTGAGAATGGCGATAAGGTTCAAGACCTTAGTGTGACCGGAACAGTAGGGCGCCGTAATACCGGCACACGTGTTCATTTTTGGCCAGATGCCCATTTCTTTGATACCGCTAAATTCTCGGTGAGTCGCTTAAGCCATTTACTGAAAGCCAAAGCCGTACTTTGCCCCGGCGTAGAAATTGTTTTTAAAGACAAGGTCAATGACAGTGAGCAGCGCTGGTGCTATCAAGATGGATTAACCGATTATCTGCGCGAAGCGGTGAATGGATTACCGACGCTGCCTGAACAGCCGTTTGTCGGGACCTTCTCAAGTGAAACCGAAGCCGTTGATTGGGCGTTATTATGGCTACCAGAAGGCGGTGAGCTGCTGACAGAAAGCTACGTCAACTTGATTCCAACCATGCAGGGGGGAACCCATGTTAATGGTTTACGCCAAGGGTTGTTGGATGCGATGCGTAATTTCTGCGAGTACCGCAATATTTTACCGCGCGGTGTCAAACTCTCTGCCGAGGATATTTGGGACCGCTGTGCTTACGTGCTATCGGTGAAAATGCAGGACCCGCAATTTGCTGGACAGACAAAAGAGCGTTTATCGTCGCGCCAATCGGCGGGTTTCGTGGCAAATGTCGTCAAGGATGCCTTTAGTCTCTGGTTAAATCAGAACGTTCAGCTGGCGGAACAGCTTGCCGAGATCGCTATTGCTAGTGCTCAGCGGCGTTTACGTGCGGCGAAGAAGGTGGTCCGTAAAAAGCTGACCAGCGGGCCGGCACTGCCAGGTAAGCTTGCCGACTGTACGGCACAAGATTTATCGCGTACCGAATTGTTTCTGGTTGAAGGCGACTCGGCCGGGGGATCGGCAAAGCAAGCTCGCGATCGTGAATTCCAAGCAATTATGCCGCTAAAAGGAAAAATCCTGAATACTTGGGAAGTTTCCTCAGATGAGGTGCTAGGGTCTCAGGAAGTGCATGATATCTCTGTGGCGATAGGTATTGATCCCGATAGTGAAGACTTGAATCAACTCCGTTACGGTAAAATTTGTATTTTAGCCGATGCGGATTCCGATGGTTTGCATATCGCAACACTGCTATGCGCGCTATTTGTGAAGCACTTTCGTAACCTGGTTCGTAATGGCCACGTCTATGTTGCCATGCCGCCGCTTTACCGTATCGATCTCGGTAAGGAAGTACACTACGCTTTGGACGATGAAGAGAAAGCGGCGATCATGGATAAGCTGAGTCGCAAACGCGGTAAAATCAGTGTTCAACGCTTTAAGGGGCTGGGTGAGATGAACCCTTCTCAGTTACGAGAGACTACCCTTGATCCTAATACCCGTCGCTTAGTACAACTGACGATAAGCGATGACGATGAAGCCGAAACGTTACGCGTTATGGATATGCTGCTGGCGAAAAAACGTTCAGAAGATCGCCGTAGTTGGTTACAAGAACAGGGTGATCAGGCTGAGATAGAGCTCTGATTATTTAGGTTAGGACGCTGGGCTGCGAAGGTGCACCAGCGTCTGGTACCGCTTTTATATCAGGCCTTAGCTAGGGTGAGTCTCCCACGTTCTAGTCGTCTTCAATGCTGTCATAGGGGGTTATCATTAGTGGTGATAATACCCTTGCTCGTCACCGATCACGTCACTACCTCATCAGTAAAAAGAGCATCACGACCTGCTAATATCGAAGAGACTATCTTTATCGACCATCATTCAGTGGTCAGCTTCTTTAGTGCTGACATCAAGCTGCTTAGGGTTAGGTAATGATCATTAGGACGTGGCACAAGTGACAGGTGCTTTAGTCACCGCCGATCACAGTACAGACTGTACCCAGACCTGTCATGAACTGTGGGTAGAGAATCAATATTCAGCCTATAAGTAGACCGCGGTGAAGTAGAGTTATTGTGACTAACGTTGCCTAATAAGGTACTATCGCCGGCAAATATCCCCGAGAAATGTGTCTCCCGGGAGTGAAGTGAGGAATAATTCATGAGTGTAATCACGCAGGACGGTGTTGAGCGCCGCGCACTACACGAATTTACTGAGAATTCTTATCTCAACTATTCGATGTACGTCATTATGGATCGCGCATTACCTTACATTGGTGATGGGCTTAAACCGGTACAGCGCCGTATTATTTATGCGATGTCAGAGCTGGGTCTCAATGCTAGCGCAAAATTTAAAAAATCAGCGCGTACTGTCGGTGATGTGCTCGGGAAATACCATCCTCATGGCGATAGTGCCTGTTATGAAGCTATGGTATTGATGGCTCAGCCTTTTTCCTATCGTTACCCCTTAATTGATGGGCAAGGTAACTGGGGCGCGCCCGATGATCCTAAATCTTTTGCCGCAATGCGCTATACCGAATCGCGTCTCTCTAAATACGCGCAAACACTCTTAGCAGAATTAGGGCAAGGCACAGTAGATTTCATTCCTAACTTCGATGGCACATTAGAGCAGCCAAAGATGTTACCGGCGCGTCTACCTAATATTCTCCTTAATGGTACGACGGGGATAGCCGTTGGGATGGCAACGGATATTCCTCCTCATAACTTGCGAGAGGTTGCTCAAGCGACGATTGCGCTGATCGATAAACCCGATACGACGCTTGAAGCCTTACTAGACATTGTCCAAGGGCCTGACTTTCCCACTGAAGCTGAAATTATCACTCCCCGTAAAGAGATCCGCAAAATCTATGAGACCGGGCGTGGTAGCATTCGTCAGCGTGCGGTATGGCAAGTTGAAGACGGTGAGATTATTGTCAGTGCGTTGCCGCATCAAGCCTCAGGGGCGAAAGTGTTGGAGCAAATTGCTACGCAAATGCGTAATAAAAAGCTACCAATGGTGGAAGACTTGCGTGATGAATCAGACCATCAATGCCCAACACGAATAGTGATAGTACCGCGCTCTAATCGGGTCGATAGTGAAGCATTGATGAACCATCTTTTTGCGACCACCGATCTTGAAAAGAGTTATCGCGTTAACCTGAATATGATTGGGTTAGATAACCGCCCTGCGGTCAAAAATCTGCGTGAAATTCTCAACGAGTGGTTGACCTATCGACGTGACACGGTGCGCCGTCGTCTCTCTTATCGACTCGAAAAAGTACTTAACCGCCTGCATATTTTAGAGGGCCTGTTAGTGGCTTTCTTAAATATTGATGAAGTTATCGAGCTGATCCGCCAAGAGGATGAACCCAAACCGGCATTGGTTGCCAAATTTGGATTGAGTGAGACACAGGCAGAAGCGATTTTAGAGCTAAAATTACGCCATCTTGCGAAATTAGAAGAGATAAAAATTCGCGGTGAGCAGCAAGAACTCGCCAAAGAACGTGATGAATTACAGGCATTACTCGCTTCAGAACGTAAAATGAGTAACTTGCTGAAGAAAGAATTACAAGCCGATGCCAAAACCTATGGCGATGATCGCCGTTCCCCGCTACAAGAACGGGCTGAGGCGAAGGCGATCAGTGAAACCGATCTTGTGCCATCGGAACCGGTAACGATAGTGTTATCACAAATGGGGTGGATACGTGCTGCTCGCGGCCATGATATCGATCCAACAGGGTTAAGCTATAAAGCGGGCGACAGCTATCTTGCCTCTGCAAAGGGGAAAAGTAATCAGCCGGTTAGCGTGATTGATTCAACCGGCCGTAGCTATACCTTAGATGCCAGCACGTTGCCTTCTGCTCGCGGACAAGGTGAACCTATTACCGGTAAAATTACCCCGCCTCCAGGTGCTACGGTACAACAGGTGCTGATGGAGCCCGATGAGACTAAGCTACTTATGGCCTCTGATGCTGGCTATGGCTTTATTTGTACCTTTGCTGACCTCCAATCCAGAACGAAAGCTGGCAAAGCGCTACTCACTCTGCCGGATCAAGCTAAAGTGCTGACACCACAGGTGATTAACGATACCAATGATCAGCTATTAGCCATCACTGAAGCCGGCCGCATGTTAATGTTCTCAGTGAATGATTTACCTCAGCTTTCCAAAGGGAAGGGGAATAAAATTGTCTCGATACCGAGTGCCGAGTTCACTGCCGGAAAAGATAAACTGTTATGGCTACTATTAATCAACAATCAGAGTAATGTTACGCTGCATGTCGGTAAACGTAAGCTGAAGTTACGTAGCGAAGAACTTCAAAAATTTAAGGCTGAACGAGGTCGTAAAGGTACTTTATTGCCACGAGGCTTACAGCGTATTGACCGGGTGGATATCGATTAGTATTCGCTGTTAAAGGGTAAGATGGCGCACTGACTGGCGGTAAAGGTTCTGTGTGCAATTGTCATTGTTTAGAATATTTCTGAATGGGGTCACTGACCTCGTTCTGTTTTGAGGATACTATGCTGTTAATTCTACGAGCAATAATTGTCGTCCTGTACTCGATTTTAGTCTCCATTCTGGGGTGTCTGTGGTGTCTCTTTTCACCACGTAATCCCCGCCATGTTGCGACCTTTGCCCACTTATTTGGTAAGCTGAGCTACCTATTTGGTATTAAGTTGGATATTCGTAAGCCTGCTGGGATCGAACAGGTAGGTAATGCAATCTATATTGCAAATCACCAAAATAACTACGATATGGTAACGGCTGCGAATATGGTGCAGGCGCCGACGGTGACGGTGGGGAAGAAAAGTTTGGCTTGGATTCCCTTTTTCGGCCAGCTCTACTGGCTAACCGGTAACTTGCTTATTGACCGTGATAATAAAACTAAAGCTCATGGCAGCATCAACCAAGTTGTGGACCAGTTAAAACACGGCAACATTTCATTTTGGATGTTTCCAGAAGGCACGCGAAGTCGTGGCCGCGGCTTACTGCCGTTTAAAACCGGCGCTTTTCATGCCGCATTAGCTGCCGGCGTGCCGATTATTCCGATTGTCGTGTCTGATACTCATGACAAAATTAATCTTAACCGCCTTAAAAACGGTTTAGTCATCATTGAGATGTTACCGCCCATCGACACCACTCAGTTTCAGGATCAGTCGGCAAGAAAATTAACCAATCATTGCCGTGAGGTAATGCAGCAAAAATTGGATGAATTAAATGCTGAAGTTCAACGTCGCGAGGCTTCTCGCCTAAGTTAATGACGACATAGGCTAAGGCTTTTCTGCTGTCACTTTGTTTAAGGTTATTCATTGATGTCCTTTACCCGACGCAAATTTATACAGTTTTCAGCGGCAGTCGCTGTTGGGCCAGCTGTGCTCCCACGATCTGTTTTTGCTGCAGACAATGAGGGGAGTAACCCTCTTTATATCCCGCCGCTTGTCGAGTCTCGGCGTGGTCAGCCAATATTCCTAACCATGCAAGAAGCGCATTGGGCATTTAATGGACGGAATCAAGCTGACTGTATCGGGTTCAACGGCATGTATTTAGGGCCGACGGTCAAGGTTTGGAATGGCGACGACGTCAAATTAATTTACAGTAATAGGCTAACTGAATCGGTTTCGATGATGGTCGGCGGCCTACATGTGCCGGGACCATTAAGTGGGGGAGCACCAAGACTTATCTCTTCTGAGGTGGATTGGTCACCGATCCTTCCGATCCGGCAACCGGCAGCGACGCTTTGGTACCATGCTAATACTTACCAACAGGCGGGCTCGCAACTCTATCGCGGTTTAGCCGGATTATGGTTAGTGGAAGATGAGACCAGTAAGCAGTTACCCTTGCCCAAGCATTATGGCGTCGATGATATTCCGCTGATTATCCAAGATAAGCGTTTAGATAATTTTGGTACCCCAGTATACGACGAAGATAGCTCACCTTTCTTAGGCGATACCTTGCTGGTTAATGGCACCCAAAAGCCTTACTTTAATGCGTCACGGGGATGGGTCCGTCTGCGTTTACTTAACGCCTCCAATGCACGGCGCTATATGTTGCAGCTTTCGGATAATCGCCCATTCACTGTTATTGCAGGCGATCA
>Ga0157364_1006372_pt1 | contig 12114 bp, 4 predicted proteins | sample AttsexASBM2_FD_111476 | JGI IMG/M metagenome (GOLD analysis project Ga0157364, IMG submission 111476) | Fungus gardens microbial communities from leaf cutter ant in Ribeirão Preto, State of São Paulo, Brazil - Atta sexdens ASBM2 | ecosystem: Host-associated > Fungi > Mycelium > Unclassified ...
GCCCCGCGGCCGCCCCCCGGGCCCGCGACAGAGCCGCGGTGGGCCAGGAAGGGGGGGGGGGTTGTTAGGTGAGGGAGTGGGGACGGGGGGGGGGGGGGGGGGGGGGGGGGGGGGCTTAACGAATCGATCACGCATCGATCGCGAATCTTGCTCCTCCTTTTCCTTCAAGCCGCCCAGTGTGCAGAACGTGTTCATTAGTGGATTGTGTGGTTAGCTGATGTGCGCGCGTATTATGTGCATGTTCTTTAGATCCAGCGAAAGACGAAAGGGATCCCAGATTCAGGCCCACGTATCGGTGAGTTTTATTTTGTATGAATTTTATAAAGTCGCTTGCAACGTGAGATGCATTCTGTTTCACGCATGGTGCGCATGATAAAATGATGATGATCACTGAATATTAAAGAAAGATAAAATGATATATCATGCGCATCATGCGTAAAACGGGACTCTGCTGTGATCACCTTCGCATTCTTTCGTCGGCATGCCAGTTTAGTGTTGGTGCGAAGTCCGCCATAAGCGGCACATTTTGATATAGACTGCGTTCCGTTTCACGCATGATACATTATTTAGCCTTGTTATTCATCGAATATTAAACAAAGATAAATGATGCATTATGCGCACCATGCGTGAAACGGAACGCCATAATGAATACGACGCAGCTGATGCCAAGCGTTATATTCTGTCATCTGCGGAAAGTCACATAAGTTTACATTTATGTTTCAATTGTTTTCTACCTGCTATCGACTTACTTACATCTCTCAAAATCAATAAGTGCATTCCGTTTCACGCATGGTGCGCATATCTTATTTTATTCGTGTTGTTCATCGAATATTAAAGAAAGTTAAAATGATACGTGTACATTATACGTAAACAGAACGCAGCCAATGTGTCGATAGAAAAACAAGAAAAATCAAAATATATGCGATAAACTTTATGTCCTTTTTTTCTTAGAAAAATAATATCGTGTATATGCTATTGATGCGAATTGATTCACGTATGTAATGTTGGTGAAATTTTTTCATTCAGTAATTTCAGAGTAAGTTAATGTTTTTTTTTCAACTAAATAAAGTTAAAGTTAGTGGCCTTTCAAATTAATATAAAAGTTGAAGGAATAAAAAATTAACGTAAGTTAACTCAATATTAAATTAACTTAAGTTAAAAAAAAAAGTTATTAATTTTGAAAAAAATTATTTTTTAAATCAAAATGTCCTAATTTTTCTTAAAATGAGATTAAATAACTACAATATAAATTATTTAAATATAGATTATTTAAATAAATTAAATTTTTAATTTTTTTATTCACATGTGATATAAGTATATAACACATAACGATATAACTATATAAGTTATATAACTTTAAAAAACAGTCAGTACAGTAGAGAAGATACAAGATTAGTGATTACATTTTTAAAAATTACATTTTAAATTAAAAATATCTATCAATAAAAATACAATGTATAATGACAAAATATTAAATAATAACAAAACTCATAATTCCTCAGAATCACATAATTGCAGAATCACATTGCGAAAGTTAAAAATAATAATTGACCTTTCTGCTATTAGTTTTTGAAATTAAAAATAATTATTAAATTTTAATAAAAGCGTCATCTCAAAATGACGATCTGTCAATTTTTCTCGTAAATCATCAAATAGCCTGCACTAAATATTCGCTCGACATGTACTAACGACTGATGTATTATATTTTATAAATGCGCGTTTTAATATAGGTAGATAATCTTTTACTTCATCATATTTATTATTATAAAGATAATTTTCAATTAGATATATTGTTTGATTGCGCAGTATTTGTTTTTTTTTCTTTTAAATATGTAAAAATTGTCATTCATTTGTATCAACATTATCAACATTGTCTTTAAGTTTATCATTGCAATTAATATAGATTCAACTGAAGGTACAATTTCATGCGTTCAATAATCTCCTGTTGTTCATTGTCCTTTTACATCCAATTTAACTTAAAATTTGATATCAAAAGTGCAGCGATCTTAAGATCCATATCATAGACTTAATTAAATCTGAAAATTGTTTGATATTATTTTTAGATTCACAAATTTAAATTTTTTACTACATGATTTATTAATTTTTATGGAAATTAATTATTTATATTCTTATTATTAGTCATTTATACTTATTTTAGAGAGTTGTATTACAAATAAATTATTTTTTTAAATTTGAATGCTTTTATAATTTATATTTATAAAAATGAAATAGAAAAACCGCTGATAATAATATTAGATAATAAAAAAATTAATTTAAAAAGTAGTACATCTACAAAAGTAAAAAAAAAGTAAATGTGAAATGACGAACAAAATTTATTAAATAGAAATATTGTATTTTTAAAAATTATATAATAAATGTTCACAATAACCTTTTCTGGATATTTGTTATAAGAGTATTTATTAAAGGTTTTGTAATTTGCATAATTTATTTTTCAAATGTTTTTCTATTGTTAAAGTAATTGGTAAATACCCTATATAAATACTCTATGTATTTGTCATTTTGAAGAATATCTAGTCCTTTTGCTCCACAATCTAATTTTTCAGTTAAAAAATATGTAAGCATGTATCACAAAAATCAATCAGTTTTAATAAATAATTTAAAGAAATATTAAAAAAAAGAATACTTATTTATTTCATAATATAAGAAATTTTTACCGACCAATATTCTTTAAGAAATTCGATTTCAGTAGGAGTAAAAGTAGGAAGTTTTAAGGAGCTAGCAATATTATTCACTTTTTTAATATTTTTAGACTCCAAATTAGCATCAAAAAATGAATTTCATCTAAATTAAAATTACAAAATATAAAGATTATGCCATCATTTTTGAAAAAATAATTGACAATAAAATTAAAAACATTAATTTAAATAAAATATTAAATAATTTTTATATAAATAATTTAAATAGTAAATCTTTTTAATAAAAATTGTGTTTATTTTGAAAAACAATACAATTTTATTAAAGTCTTATAGAGTCTTATAGAGTTTTAGATTAATGCATCAAGACTATAACTTTAATAAAAATAGTTCATCAAATAAATATATAATAATTTCACAATGTTTAACAATTTACCTTGTGGCAGGAACTTTCAAATATTCCAAGAGTTTTTAAAACGAGACTGCAACATAAGATGACTGATTGTGTTTATTAAATATTGCTTGACTTTTAGAAAATGCTCTCCTACTTATTGTCTTATATCATTTTCAGCATTTTTAGTATCAGTAGTACTAACTAAATTTAACGTATGAGCAGCACATCTGCGTTAAGGAGGTAATTTATATAAATCTATTATCAACTAAAAGCGTATTTATTTCAATAGTCTCTAATATTTCATCGATTTCCGACTTTTTTATCTCATTTTGTCCGAAAATTCTAAAAAATAATAAAATTAGATATATAGAAATCTTTTAAAAATAAAAATTTTTACTACTTGTAATAATACTAAATTGTATAAAATAATTAATGTACTTAAAGGCTTTTGCAAAATTAGTTGCGTTATCGGTTATAATATGTAAAGTCTTAGCTAAAATTTGATATTTGAACAGTATGTTTTCAATTGCTTCCATGAGTACGTTATATCTGTGTTTTCCTTGCAATCGATGACATGCAATGCCTGCTGACTTTTTTTCTAAAGTGACTAGTTCAAGCTAATTGGTCATTCCTAGGTAGGATATAAAATAAAAAGAAATATGAATAGCTTGAAAAACAAAAAATAGATCATACAGATTGCGTTTCACCAACTTTGAATTTGTTATAATAAAAAGTTTATTACAAAGAATTTTAAAATTGCTAATAATTGGACTTGCTAATCTTTTTTTTAGAAAAATAGAAAATATTGTAACTTATAAAGTAATAAAATTAAAGTTTTTTTATGATTAAGTTTATGATTAAAAAAATATTTAATCATATCTTTTAAAACATGTCCATAAATCTGCTGTTACACTAACATATTCTAACTTTTTAAAAGTTTCCATTAACTGTGCTTGCATTTTTGTATAAGCTTCTTCGAGATACAAGCGTTTTTCTAGTAATTGGTTTTTTTCTAATCATTAATTGATAAAACTCTACAAAATCATTATTTTCTACCAAGAAGTAAAACTGTATTTACAACTAGCTTTAAAATTGATCAAACATTGTTTTTGTCCTTTTTCAATAAGATATTTCAATCTTTTTTCAATAATGGATATTTTTTCTTGTCCTTTTTTCAATTGATCACATTTATTTTTAGTACTTTTGCAAGCTTTATTAAACTAAAATAATTTACTTGGATGTTCTAATTAAAATCAAAATATAAAAACGAGATTTGAGCGATGATTTCCTTCTCAGAATATACTCTATACACATGAGTCCTGTTCTTTTTAGCTGAATTTCTTGCACGGTTTTCTTTTTCCCTCCAACGTGGAGAGAAAAGAAAAAGAGATGAATCATGCAAGAAGTTCAAGTAAAAAGAACAGGTCTATTAAATCCAAATTTAAAAAATTTGAAAATTACAAGAAAATCAGAGAAGAGAGCGTTATTCTAAGGTAATCTAAGGTTACATTTGGACGCTTTCAACACTTCTATCCTTGTTTTACCTCTAATGAACGATAAAGACAGAATGATGATTTTGATTATAAGTGCTTAAAGCGCCTGAGTCCAAACCGTACGCAATCTAAACATTTGCTACTATTTTTTTAATGATAAAAAATAGTTAAATGAATGTAAGAACAAAAATAAAAGCTTTTCGATTAATAGATTTAATAAAAATGTTGTAAAATAAAAAGTTATTAAGAAGAAATATTATCTTAACGTGGATTTTCTTAAATTAGAATTTGAAGTGTGTGATGCGGTTATAAAGTTCATTTTTGGTTTGCATAATATACATTGGAAAATTATATTTCCTTTCTTGTTCATATCGTCACAACTTTGCTATTCAAAAAATGTTTGAATATTTGGCCACAAAATATTTTTTATTTTAAACTCTCTTGTACTAGTCTCACTACGAATTTCTGCATCACTTTCACTTTCAATGGATATGCCCATATTATTCATAATTATTTTTAGTTTTTATAGGTTATTTTGAACTTTATACTTTATGAATGTTAATATTAATACTATAAACTACAATTGATTGTATAAAGAATAACGCAGTAGTAAGAATAGTACTAACTTATCGTTAATTGAAAACACTGATTTATTATGGGAGTGAGACATATCTGTATAGATCTGTGATTCTTGTAAGATAATTACATTAACGGTTAAGGCCATATATTTTTATATGGCATCGAGCGTCAAGTAACGTAAGCTTGTTATTCATCAATTTTGATCATGTAATCTATTTTCAGCGAATAGTAAACCCACAATGCTTAACGCTCGTTACTTGGTGCTCCTATGTAATGGCACTTTAATAAATATAGACTATGGCTGCATTGAATGTTGATGTGCTTAAAGCGCACGAGCGTTAATGGCTTCGGCACACCAGCACGATTTGTGACTTGCAGATATCCAGATAGGTTTTTAGGTTTTTATTTTTTAATAAATCTTAAGTCATAAGAAATTGACCAATTACAATTGAATGTGAAAAGAATATTTTACTGTAATTGATCAATTTTTTATGATTTAAGGCTTAAAATACTTATTGTAGATCCGGACTAAGGCTTATGGCATAAGTCATAACCGCGTAAATCAATCAGAAGACCGTATTAGCATCTTAAAATATGAATAGGTTATGAATACATACCCTTAGTCTTATTATATCTTATTATTTTTCTAAGATATTTAAAAGAGATAAAAAATTTTTTTAACTTAAAAGAAAAGTCAAAAAGTTAACTTTTAAAGACAACTTAGTTAAGTTAAAATTTAATGCATTTAAAATTAATTAAGTTAAGTTAAAAGTTATTAACTTTTTAACTTTTCTTTTTTACTTAGTTACTACCCAAGTGGATAATTCACATTATATGTTATAAATTAAACTTAGAATCTTCTTCCACAGGAGATTTATTAAGAATTGGGGCATTTTTAATCCAAACTAATGGATAAAGAAGTTGTACACTTCTATTTTTATATTTTCGTCGCCAGAAGTAATGTATAACTTCTCCAATTGAATGATCTTTGATCAAATAAAATCAAGCATCATCTGAAATTTATTATCGAGATCAATATCGATATTAAATTCATCTATGTCATCCCACATTTTATGGTAGGACTTAATGTTATAAAAAATATCACAGGTATGTTATACTCTAAATCATTTCTTGGTTTAAAGATAACCGCGAATACGCGCGTCCACCCGATCTACTATTGCCGAAGATACGGCCTACCGAGCGTACAGCGCGCGAGCTGCGAGGAGCGGGGACAGCTTAGCAGATGCGCCATGCCGTTCGCACTTCGCGACGGTGAGCGGAGCGCTTACCCACTCTCCGCGCGACAAATTATGGTTATATTCAGCGCTTTAGAAATAATATCTCGATTGTGAAAATTGAGAAATGATTAAGAACTGTTGGAAAAAACTCAGTTTAATTCGTTCTGAAGCGTGCACATGTACAAAAAAATGTTATGTAAATATTACTTGTTTCAAGTAAATAATAAGAGTATTTTAAAACTATATTATCGAGAAAATATACTTTGTAATGATATAATCATTACTCAAAAGAAAAAGAATAAAAATTACGTTCTCTCTTAGCACTAGAATGCTATTTCCTTTATTTCTCATTTTTCTTTATTTCTCATGGAAGTTCGGACACGCACAAATTTCATCGAATGATCGCGTAAAAAATTAAGATAAAACAGCAATTGTATTATTTTTGAAATATATTTTAGATCATTTGTACACATACTAGCAATTGCAAAAGTTTTATAAATTATTTTTAATTTTATGTGCCAAAATTGAATTAAAAATATTTTATAAAGCTTTTGTGCTAGTTTATCCTCCACTTAGGGGGATAAGCAACATACACCATAGCGTTAGCCCATATTTGTGTTCTCTGATCGAATTTTTGAAATTAATTAATATAATATCAATGTTGTACAAAATAAAGACAATACTTTTTGACATACAAAATTAAAATTAATTTATTAAAGCTTTTAATTGTTAATATGTATTGTATAGAAGCAATTCAAAATATATTTCAAAAATAATACAACGATTCTAAAGCACTGACATGGTAACAATAACTTTAACTTTGATCGTTATTGCTTATAATATTGTAAAAAACTTGCGGTTTCTGTATCAGATTCTCTTAATATGAAGAAACAATTCTTATTCGTTTATAATGGAACATTTGATACTCAAAATTCTTTCAAGATTTTAATTCTAATTACTACTTCTAACTACTACTAATTCTGGATTACTACAATGAGACTTAAATGTATTCAAGCGATCATAATTTATACAAGTAATGTCTGAATAATTTTATTTCTACAGACCGAGCGAATTTTATGAACGATCTAATCGAGGTTGAAACGTCTGTATAGTGTATATTTTATATTTCTTATATATTTTTTATTTTTGTTTATTATTTACGTTGAATAATTTGTCAAATTTTTATTCAATATCTTTTATAAGTATTAATGAAATAATATAATTTTTTGGCTTGTAGCTCTTTTTTGTTATACTAAATTTAAAAATAATACAATTGCTGTTTTATAAAGTTTAAATTTTTTAAATGATTATTCGATAAAATTTATGCGAATGTTTGAACTTTCATGAGCGGTAGTGTTCGTACACGAACAATAATCGGTCCATCCACAGAGAAAGATTCCGTCCATTCAAAGAAATGTTTCTTTTCTGTTGAAGAAAAAATTGACCGATTTGCTGTCAAAGAAAAATCTTGACTCGCGAACTTATACCTAGAAAAAAGTTTCTTCGATTTAAAAAAAATATTGCTTTGTCGTACGATTAAAAAAAATTATCTTTCATTTGAACATATATTTTTAAATCAAATAAAAAATTTATTTGATTTAAAAAAATGATGTTTCAATTAAAGAAATAATGTTGAAATCAAAGAAATTTTTTCTTGAACCGTACAGCAAAGAAACTTTTTGAATCGAAGAAATCTTTCTCTGGGTGCGTGTGACTCGCAAGAAATAATTTCTTTTATCATTTTTGTGGCAAGAAATTGATAAAGCGCTATCATTTCCACACCACTTTGCAGCAGATAGTATGGCGTATTTTTTTAAAAGTGATATCCCCAGTAGATCTAATCCATTTTTGCATTTTAATGCAAGAATTGTTCGAAGTGTCTTCCCGTAAACAGTTTTCGGCTCTTCAAGTAATGTTGCGCGTCGCGCAGTGCGCCATTTCTGGCGTAATGGTATTGAAAGCTGCGAGAATTGCATCTCAGCTTCAGTACTATGACGAATATGCTCGACTAAATCCGATTCCAAACGAAATAGTCGAGCACGTTAAGATCTGGCGACCGCGCCGGCCATCTCGACTCATCTAAGCTAAGAATATTTTTCGCAAATCGCACGAATAGCTCGATTCTTTGATAGCTGAGATAAGAAATTGTTGTGGTGCTACCACAAACATGCGCGGATCTCGTTCGCGGGAGCCTCGAACTATCCTACAGAATGTCGGAAAGAAATAAAGAACATCTCGATACAGAGTTCCGATACAACAAGACAAATCGGTACGCAACAAGACTTAACAAAAATGACTAGGCTGTGGCTTAGGCGGACGCGGAAAATGACTTTTCCGAAAATCTCATAACGTTGTCGCGTGAGATGGCGCGCTTAAAACTACGAAAACTTGACGCACAGCAACTCCGCGTGCGTCTCATACAAAATCCGACAACTATAATTACATGCGCCTTCCGGACAAGGAAATCGGGCAACCATACAAGTTTGTGGCGCTCGTCTTACCCGTTAATCCTCCTCTCAGGCCTTTGGCTTGCTATCCGGGATCTTTGGGGTCCTGCGACACTCACCTTGCTCGTTACAGCACAAGTGCCGGGTGCTGATCCTTCCGGGATCGCTTTTTCCATGAGAGGGCCTTATCGTCTAATTGGCGCGCGGCCCTGCGGCTTCGTGAATCGCGTGTCATCCATGTATCCTGTGTCCTGACGCGCGGAATTTGACTGGGTCGCAGAGTTTTCTTCGGCTGCTTAGGAGACTCTTCCGGAGCTTTATTTTGTGGGAGACTCGCATCTCGGTGTTGGCGTCAGTAATCGGCAACTTCACTTGCGACCTTGATTCCGATCTCTTAGGGGAGATCTTCGTAAGCTCCGTCATGAGGTCTTTCACATCGACACTTGGACGTAGAGTGGCCATCCCCGGCTGCTGTCCTTGCGATCTCGCTGCCATGCGCCTGTAATATGTTTCGGCCCAAAGCAAAAATATCGAAATGTGGAGCGATATCATCTGCGTGCTACTCGTAGCATGTTGGACCAATCCGTCCTCAATCACTCCTCTTCCGACTCTCAGTTCTGGCCGTCTTCTCTCTTCTGTTTCTCCTTTATTGTTTCTATCGTGGTATCTCACTTCTGAGGTTGTAGACTTCTATTTTCTAAAAGTTTTGGGCAGCTCAATAAGGACTCACAATTCAGCTTGTGATCCGTTTATTTTTTTGTTCTTCCGCCATATTACCTCGCCTCACCTGCGCATCCTTACACATGCCCATGTCAGTAAGCTAGTGTTCTCGATCAGTTCAGCCTTAATACCATACTTTTAGCTCAAATTTATATATTCTATTTTTTTAAATTAGCAATTATATCACTCAATAGAGCAACATTTCAGCTTTAAGAATTTGTTTTTTTTAATTGCAGTACGATAATTTTTAATAAATAAATTTTAATAAATAAAAAGTTATGAGCAATTAAAGTCTGAATGCTCCTTTTTACTTAATTTGTGAATAATTCATGAATAAAAAATTGTAGGAACATTTTTAAAAAATAATTTTGCAAGAAAAACTTGAAACTTCCATGATATAGATAGTCGAAAATTTTCGCAAATTTTTTTTGGCACCCAGACAAATCCACAAAGTGAGAAGAAAAATTTCTTTCTTTTTTTAGCTCTCTCTTACATAGTTTTTTCTTACATAAAAATTACAAAAAATAATTACACATAAAAATTACTGATTTAAAAAATATAGTCACTATTCAAAAGTAGATTTCAAGCTTTAAAATATTTTTTTAAATTTAAATTTTGTTTATTTAACCAAGATATTGTATAATTTTAACAAAATACCGCAAAACTTTTCCAACTCAATATTAAGAGAAAATTATACTATAAAATTTTAAATACTTATTAGTTCTAATTTTAATTATGAAAGATTTAAATAAGCTTATAGAATCTTAATAAACTAAGTATTTTAAATAATGATGTATTTAATTTGAAAATAATAATTTGTTTCTAGACACTTGTTTCATTCCTAAGTTGTTTCAGTTTCTGAATTTAGTTGCTATTGTTAGTAGATATTTGTCGTCTTCTCTGCCGAACGTTTTAAAACCTTTTAAACGTGTATTCTTAATGATAACCGTTTTTTAAATTAAAAAATGCCTTTAGATTTAATGATAAATATTAAATAATGAAAATATTACCGTCACAAGATAATATATTCAAAATAATAAAGTGTTAATTTTTAGATACCTATTCTACAATTTTAATCAAATCTAAAACAAATTAGCTTGTTGCTCAACACTAAAAAAATTCACTTTTCTTTCACTATTTCAAATATAAAACACTATTCTCACATTTGTGCAGGGAGCACAAGCACTGAACCGGCGACAAGCCTGGAGATGCTATTTTATCGGGTATATTATGTACAAAGAGATAATTTAAAACATAGCAGGCAAAACTCCATCACGAAATTTTTGTTGACAATCACAGATATACTGTAGTTAAATATCATGTTTTTCTATGTACCATTAAGGCCCGATTGCATCAACGTTGATTTTAAGCGAATCTTAAAACTCTATCTCGTTTTAAAACCGAAAAGAGACAGGGACAAAGAGAGTTTTAAGCCTTGCTTAAAATTAGAGTAACGTTAGTGCAATCGGATCTAAGTCTTTTAAAAATGGAGATCTATCCATTTTTGTACTTTAAATTTATTAAATTGAGACATTTTTTTTATAACAAAGTTTCACATGATACACAAGCATATTGAGGTGTGTCCATGGAATGTTTGGTATAAGACTTAAACGTTTTCTTAAATTTAGAAATATTTCCTCACTAGTACAAATTTGCTCATGTCTGTACGTACGATTTGCTTTTTCTTCTGCCAAAGTTACAATTTCATTTAATGTTTTTAAATCAGAAGTTAAAGTCTTCTCTAAATCCATAAACATCTCTTTCGATGAATTCTTTCGAAAAATTCGACAGTTGAAATTAAACGTTTAATATATCTAACCTTTGGAAAATGAGATGATAATAAGTAAACGGGAATTGCTTTACAAAGAGTTGTACTAATGTAATATGTATGCGTGTAAAAAAACCCAACTTCATATTCGATTTGTTTTTATTATACATTCATGAATTTTTTGTAACAAATCTGGTATTTTCTTAAAGGTACATATACTTATCTGGACGGACGCGCTTGGAGGACTCATAATAATTAAATCAGAAATGGATCAATTTTACGTGAGCTATCGTTATATAATTTTTTTGCTTCTATCAAAGATAATACGTTTATAATTTGATCTTACATATTCATTACCAATGATTGTGATGAAGAAATATTATATGTAGAATCGATAAAATAATTTTTAAATGAAGTTGTGTCTCTTTGTGGCGATTTGCCACAAAATGCACCTAATTTTTCATTAATTGTTTTGCATTTAGTAAGACTCAAGCACAATTTTGATTTTTTTTTTTAAGTAAAGGTAATATTTTATACTCGGACAAATCTATCTCGAATTTGTGTCTGTGAAACTGGTATCCCCACAAAAAAAATTCGCCCGAATGCCATAATTAAATACTAATTTAGTGCTAATTTATTGCTCTAGTCCGAATTTTGCTTTTTTCCATTCGCAGGAAATTTAATTTTAAAAGTGGGAGTGCAACTTCACGTTGTACAGCACCCCGATTTCCGTAAAACACATACAGAGTACATATATATATATATATGTACTCTGTATGTGTTTTACGGAAATCGGGGTGCTGTACAACGTGAAGTTGCAC
>Ga0157364_1006373_pt1 | contig 12113 bp, 10 predicted proteins | sample AttsexASBM2_FD_111476 | JGI IMG/M metagenome (GOLD analysis project Ga0157364, IMG submission 111476) | Fungus gardens microbial communities from leaf cutter ant in Ribeirão Preto, State of São Paulo, Brazil - Atta sexdens ASBM2 | ecosystem: Host-associated > Fungi > Mycelium > Unclassified ...
CACAGTCGAAATCGTTTTTTATTTAATGAGAGGAGAAAGAAAGGGGGAGACAGAAGGAGGGAGAGAGAGAGAGAGAGAGAGAGAGAGAGAGAGAGAGAGAGAGAGAGGAGGCTCGAGAGGGAGAAACTTTCCATAGGATTGCGCGAGCGTGTATTTCATTTGGTGCGCAGAGAAGAGATTAAGGGAAACACAGGAAATCGATGAATTAAAAATAAAAAAGAGGAAAAAAGGAAATCGAAATATGATGCTGGAGACGCAATCTGTGGAATCGGCAGGGTGGCGGGACCGTACACGAGGAAATATCCGCGTTGCTGACAAAACGTAGCCTCTTTTCGTTGTGTCAAACCGCCGGCCAGGATCCGGGCCGATCCTTGTATAAGCAAAAACGACAAACTTTCAAAAAGCAAAAAAAGATGAATGTACGGTGCGAATGGATCTTTCATGAAGCTTCGATTGTTGTTGTTCCGTCGAGTTTTTCCTTTTGCATATAAAAATACCCACCCTCACGCTTTCCCGGCGAGGCTGCCGGGCGGGATCTCGCACGTACATTTCGATTCACTCAAAGAAAATCGATTCTCGATCGGTAAAGGTAACGCAAAAAGCTTAGAAAGAGAAAAGTAAAATAGAAAAGTAAAATCGAAAACGTCGACAGCCCGTCAAGCGAGCCCCAGCCTTTCGATACCGCGGTTAACCTACGATTATTATAATTACTATTAGTTATTAATTATATTATTATTACAATGAGATTGCCAGAGGGCAATTGGAGGCGTATTTTATAGAGAAAGGAAAGGGAGAAAGAGAGAAAAAAATCCAGGAAGCGCGCAATGCCTCGATTTAAAGTTCGGATCGTCGAAGCCATAATATGTTACAAAATAATAATTCTTAAGTAAATCGACGAGAAGCGGTAGTAAGGGAAAAGAAGCCACGTTTCGAGATTCTTCTTTTTTTTTCTTTTCCTTCTTCACGCGGCTCCTTTTCTTTTTTAATTACATACGTATACACGAAACACGCGTACATACAAATTACACTCTTTAATTAAGTGACTGACTATACGTTACTTAGCAAATAAATATTTATGTACGAAGGTAGAAAACGGAACACGATATCGCGTGGAAATTTAAATCCTTCTCTCTTCCTTTATTATTATTACTATTATTATAATAATAATAATTATTATTATTATCTAGACAATTAGGCATCGAAATTTTATTGTTGTTAACGATCGCGCGAGATTGGTTTTCATTATGTTTATTATTTTTTTTTTTTTCTTTTTAGTTATGCGCGTGATATCGCACGACTGAGAAAGACGGAGATGAATTGTCGTTCATTGAGATTTATACATATTTTCCTTCGTTTTTCTTTACGCTAAGTATATTCGAATTCGACTTTCGCTTTCTTGATCTTTTTCTTTTATTTGCGTATCGCGTGCGTCGTGTAGAAGTTATATTCAAATTCTACGTTCCTTCCCCCCTTTTTTTATGTATACCAGTGCACTTTCCTCGTTTAGAAGGCGAAGAGTACGGGGACTAATCTCGATCTCATTTTACACGTATCCGACGTCGCACGCGGGGAAAATCAAGCTCGTTCGAATCGACGAGTCGCGAGGATTGAATTTTATTTCTTCCATGTCCCATTATACGTACTCCTCAATCGTCTCTTCGCAACGTTTTCGTTCGCCGAACCGCGAAATTACTGTTAAAGACCACGCTTTTAGACTCTATGTGACGATTACTTTCGGTCTCGCTATGAGAGAGTTCCTATTTAATGAGAAACAATAATCGGTTAGAGAAAGGTTTGGGGAGAATGAAGGGGGAGGGGGGGAGAGAGATGGAGGAGAAGAGAGGAAAAAACGAGCGTGGCGGGAAACGCGGTGTTCGGCGAGCGAGCTCGTCGAGTTACGTTTGCTAGTCAGAATTGGTTTAAAAAACGATGAAGCAAGCTAGAGATTTTTACGATTAGTTACTGCCTATTATTAATTAATTACTTTGTTAAGCGTAGCCGTTACGTTATTTAACGCGGCCCCACACTCGAGCTGCACTCACCCTGAAGTAAAGTAGGCCAACTTGTACACGTGCACGCACACGCGCGCATACACACACACACACACGCACAACACACACACACACACACACACACACACACACACACACACACACACACACGCACGCACACACACGCACGCACGCACGCACGCATATACGCACACACAATGGTATACAAAACTACGGTTCTTTAGTTACTATTCATATAGATTGAGTATAAAATATATCCTTGATTTGTAAAAAAATTCACAGTCCGCCGAGACCTAGGTCATGTTAAATTTAAGTCAACCCTATTCTTATTTTTGTTACGATCTTCCTTTTTTTCCTCTCATGCCTTAGACGCATACATTCACGCAGATTTAGCCTGCCACAACTATTACATAATAGCATATAGTGCCAACACCATCATCACTCCTATTATTACACTGCTACCGCTGTCGCTAGGAAATATTAATACGTCGCTATTATTATTATTATTATTATTATTATTATTATTATTATATTATGTTATATATTATATGTTATTATTATAACAATATTATTATTATTATATTATCAACATTGTATGTATTAGAATCCGTGTTGTAAACTGTTCTGTCCTCGTTCGCGTATGGTACATTAGGTAAATCGATGTGATACATGTCTAGTTCTCTTTGTGTCAATTCGACCGTGATTAGTTCCCTTCTTCACATCCTTTTTTTTTATTTTGTAATTCATCTTTCGTATATGCTCGTTCCTCGCGCGTGCGCGATCGACGACGGCTTCTTTTGCCTGAGAGAGAGGCAGGATAACATGTCGAATCTTTAAAATACGCTGACGATTGTCACATGGAGTTTAGGACACGTGCATTTATTAAATTTTATCGTTACCTACTATTATACCTTGTCGATGGAATACCGGGCGTACGAACGCTTAACTCGCAAGCATGGAGGATAGAACTCTTAGAAAATCTTCCCTCTTATCGCTCGATGTATCGGAATTTTGGATACACTCAAACAAATTCGATACTTCGGAATATTTCTAAGTATACAAAAATATATATGTGATTCAAAGCGAAATTAATGTTATATTGATCTCGATAATAAACAATCGGCGTTCGTACATCCGGCAATATTCGTTATTAGTTAACGCTATTAGTTATTATCAGTTAATGCTATTAGTTATACTATTACCACTATTATTAGTTATCGCTATCGACTTGATGCGTCCTTTATTGTCGATCGGCGAAATAACTATTTCGATTGCCCTCTCCGTCTCGAACGCGCTTCGTTTAGTTAGCGCGCTGTCACATTAATCTCATTAATCGTCTCCTTTCACTAATTAATAAAATTTAGATTTAGAATTAATTCGAAATTAGGATCTCTCGAAAGTGTTACATGGTACAAAAAAAAAGATTTTCACCTATTTGCACACAGTTTTCATTCATTCCATCATACATTTCATGCGATGATATAAAATGATATATTGTTGAGAAACTAATCGTAATTGTTATATCTTGATCGTTCGAAAATTGCTAAATTAATGTGCAGCGAGAGCAAACACGGAGTTAATCGATCGAGACGGAGAGCGGTGTGCGCGATTTGAGATGTTTCGATGGAGGATTAATGTCCGAAAGGTGCGAAAGATGACGAGCTAAAGGAACCAGAACGCAACAAAGAATGTCAAAGTAAGAAAAACAGTTTCTTCTGCTGATTGTTCTGATCGCGTTCTGGTTGCAATTAGAGAAGCTATGGGATCCTCAAAGCACCAATGTCGCGAGCTACGTACATACAATTTCGAATTTCGGAAATAATCGACGCGCGAAAAAGAAGTACGGAAATAAAAAAAAAGTTATCTTAAAGCACAAATACTATGTAGTGAGAAGGAGAAAGAGATAGAGAGTAAGGAGGAAGCATGTCATACAATTATATTCATACCAATCTCTTTCGGTTACGAGCAAGTTCCGCATTGTGTAGGATGTCTCATTGATGATTACGATGTGAAGATTAATATCTACGAGATGACGAGAATGGTCGATGATTGCGACTAACGGTGGAAGAGCGAGATCCAAATTGTGAAATCGCGAGAGCCTTTTTGCACGAAAACGCATTACAAACGGATGCGTATCTCTAGGAACGTTCTTTTTGTTGTTGTTGATGATGATGATAATGATAATACGTCGATGAAACGAAAGGGTGCTTCTGTGTGATGGAAGGAGCTCCGGGCACGCGTGGAAGGAAAATTCGAAATTCGGAAAAAAAATATCTAGTCTTTTCCCTACCACGTACGCGACGACTTGATTCCGTCTCGCGTATGTGGGCAGTGTTCGATGAGAATTCAAAACTAGCGTGTATCGATAGCTACTGGAATCAATCTTTTTGGTCGATCAGTCGACCGTCAATTATCTTTCCAGGCATAGCGACGATGGGTGAACAGGATTGTGAGAAAAGAATCTCGAGCACCAACTCTTTTGGTAGTTCGAAAAGCAATTATTCTTATGCCCGCACGAAATGTGAGATACCAATCCGATTTATTCCCCAGTCCAGTTCGCCCTTCGTTATTACTCTCTTTAGCCGAGAAACATGCTCAATTCTTGTCGATCAATCATATTATCACGCTCCATATTTAGGACGCTCGAAAGATGTGCTTGATTTTGCGGCGCAAAATTTGTTAGAAAAAAGTATACGACGCTTCGTCGAGGTCTTCTCTAGCAATCGAAAAATAATACTTTCGACAGAAATAACCATTTCGACTAAACAAATATTTTTTCAAAGGAATTTTCTCAAATTTTAACGCGTTCGATGCATGACACAGCGCGAGACAAGGCCTCGACGAGACATCGCGATTCTCTCGAACATATCAAAATACAATGGACTCCACGTTGGAGCATTACTGCGACATTACTTTCGATGTATAATTAGATTGTAAGTAATAAATCCAATAAAAACGCACGCGTCTATGCGCACCGCGATACGCGCTCGCGCATAGACGCCATTGAACACTGCACGATCGATGAATCGCAAGAAAAAGTTGTAATAAACGCGAGATCGAGGATGGGAAAAGATCCGATCCTTGAAACATCCTTTAGGCTTACAATCGAGAATTAAGATTGTTAGATGTTAATGTCTGCGGAGCGGGTCGGCTTGGCGCTTGGTGAAAGTGATCTTCGCGCAAAAATTTTCTCACAAAATTCCAAATTCTTTGAAAAAATTATAATACATGAAATGAAATTTTATCTGTGAGATACAAAGTCTTTTACGGCGATAAAAGAAATCACATTTATATATAGGGCAAGATATTTGAGGAATTACGTCTAATAAAGAGACTCGAATTACGGAGATCATTTCGACAAGATCGCGAAGCCGATTCGCGGGCGTGTAGATCGATGATAAGCGAAAGGAAAAGAAGTTTATAAGCGAGAATAAATTCTTCGTGCCTCACGACTTCCGGCTGGACGACCTTTCACGCGACTACGATATTCATAATTAACGGCTCGGATCGTTACGACGGGAGACGAATGAAGGAATTTGATCCGCAGTTAAATTGTAAATACGCGGTAATCATGTGAAAAATGCTCCCGATTGTGAAATTCGTTCCTTCGTAAGCGCAAACGGAAGCTCGTCGATTCCGGAAGCACGCGATCGGCCAGCCTAAATTTAAGGTCTTTTTTAGAAATTAGCGGCGGAAAGGCAGATATATATCGCGAGGGCGACTATCGCTGCAATTTTGTGAATGAGAGAGCAAGAGTTTGCCTGCGACTGAAACGTTGGGAGATAAGTTGAGTGAATGGAAAAAAAAAAATGCATCGATCAGTGTGTTTGCTGGTAAGAAAACAAATTGAGAGAATGAGAGAATGAATGACATATACATAGAGGGAGAGAAAGAAATTAAGTAAGCGAAAATGGGATATAAATGCATGTGAGAGATAAGAGAATAAACAAAATTTTACTACCAAGTGGACTAGAATCGCAACCGATGGGCATTATTAAGCGAAAATAAAATTTTCGGAGCGTTTTTTCGACGAAGAAAAGCGTCCAAAATTGTACCTATTTTCATTTTATAAATTATATATATATATATGTATATGTATATGTATATGTATAGATATACGACGATCTAAACGATTATTATTGCAAGATGTAATTGCAAGAGAGAGAAAGAGAGGGAGAGAGTGTGAAAGAGAGCGCGCGAGAGAGCAAAGCGATAGAAAGATGATGAAAAATAAGAAATTATTGTATCTATATTCGGAAAAATGATCGATGATGTATTCGAATCGTGATTATTATGATTATTATATATTATGATTATTGTGTATAGTTAAGGCGAAAATGGAATTTTAGACGAAATTATCGAACTCGAGGTATACATATAGGGAGTGTAAGTGAAAGAAAGCGCGCAAAACAGTATGAAAGAAAGAGAGAAAGAACGTGTACGTATGTGTGTGTGAGAGAGAGAGAGAGAGAGAGAGAGAGAGAGAGATTTCTCGATGGTGATTGCACATTGCATGTCGACAGGCAACAAAACAGAGTCCCCCTCCCCTCCAGTAAAAAATCAATAGAAAAATCAAGTCATGGCCGAATGAAACGCAAAAGCAAAAAGTTTTTTGAGAACGTGAATTTTCGAGATCTTTCAAAATTTGCACGAAACGGGTGACTTTTTTCCATTTTTCGAAATCGCGAAATTTTTCTTCCGAAAGATATAAAAAAAAAAAAAGAGAGAGAGACAAAGAGAGTGATTCTCGTTTCCTTTGTACCAGGACCAAAAGAAAACAAATAGCCGAATATATATCTATATATAAAAATATACATATATGTATGTATGTATGTATGTATGTTCGTATGTACGTACATACATGAACCAACACACGCAACGCGTACGAGACGTGCGAACGTGTTCTTCAGCGCGACGATCCTGCCGGAATGATACGCGATCGAGCGACTTTCGGACAACCAGAACGAGTGCCTCGGGTCCGATCCCAATGCTGGACGGGCCCAGATTTGGGAAAATTTTTTGCCGGCAGATCGACGCGCTAGAGGAACTCGAACGGTGAGGAGGAGAGGAGACAGGAGGCAAAAGTAGCTCGGACAGCAATAGTTACAGATCGAAACAAGCAAAAATTACAGGTTTAATAAGAAAAAAAAAAAAAACAATAGAAATTCAGTTGGAACAGCGGAAACAAAAATCGCGTAGAAACACGAGGCAACATATAGTTATTATACTTTCTCCGTAGCGCACAGATCGCACTATCACATTTTCAGTTCTTCCCTCGCGATCGTAGATCGTTGTTAGATTTTCCGACGCTCATGGTATCGCGACGTCTGCATCCCTCGATCGAGAATGAGTTTCTCACGAATAATCCGTTCGGTTAAATATCACAGAGCGATCAAAAGAGAGAAAAAAAAAAAAAACAAAATTGTCATCGATCGACGGATCCGAGACGTCGTTAACGCCTTATTTTTTTTCACCGCAACGTATCTGTTCTTCTCATCAGTATTGCAATTTCCCAAGCCCCTCCCCTGTAATCATCTGCCTGATTACAGCATATCCTCATGTGCGGTACAAATCCCGCGGATATATATCCCGTTTTTTCACCCTCACCCTCACTCCACCACCACCGAACATCCCCCCCCTTACCCCTCCTCACACAACCAACCCGTCCTTCCCCCGGTCCCTCCACTACCAAACCGATTTACCAGTGTGAGTGAATGTGTCAACACGTGCAAGGATTTAAAAAGAAAAAAAAGAAATCTAGCGAATTTCGAGGAGGAATGGTGGAAAAAAAATGAGGAAAGCGTCGAGCAAAATGCGATCGTGAGGATTGATTTAAAGAGAATAACCGGGAAAACGTACACACACACACATTCGTCGGACTGTGTAGGGACATTTTGCATCAATTGTGTAAGACGCGAGACAGAGGGAGAAAGTGTGCGTGTGTGTGAGAGAAAAGGGGAGATTAAAAGCGAAAAAAAAAAAAGATTAAATAAAAGAGGAAGCGAAGTCGAGTGAGAATGCGCGTGTGGAAGATGCGAGAGCGAGAGGTAGAAGAGATCCTAAAGAGAGCGAGCGAGAAGATAAAAAACGGCGGAAGCTAAAAAAACAAAATGTACGAACGAACATTGATACTATCTTCGTTTTTTAAGATCGTTTCTCCGTTCGACACGCTATATAAATATTGACATTTGTCATTGGATTATTACCGACGATGATGAAGTATCATTATTATTATTATTATTATTATTATTATTACGGAACTATTATTATTACGATGATAAATGATTATTACTATTATTACTACCATTTCTTATTGTCATTATTATCACAATTTATTATTGCGATGATGATCATGATTATTATTATTAATATTATTATTATTATTATTATTACGTGGTACAATAAAAATTTAATAAGCATTCCAAGTCTCGTGATTACCTACAATAATTTCCCATAATCATTAATAGTTTTATTTATGATTGTAGTTGCATGATTGTAGTTTGTATCATGTTGACCCGTTTTACGTATAGAAATAGAATTAACTGCCAACAGATAACAAGAAGAGTAAACAGAAATGTGGTAATTTATAACGTATAACGATATCGAGTAGTTAAACACTTGCAGACACGGCTTACTTCATCAATTTTGCATAATGTTTTCCCAGAAAACACATTACAGAATAAACTTTTCTCATTGCTTTCTTTCATTTTATTATTTTATAAACATTTTATTATTTTATAACGTCCAAAATTTTACAAAATAAAAAAAAAGATTAATTTATATCACAAGAGTTCATATAAGTAGTAGAAAATAATATCTAACATCGATTTTAAAACTTTTTCTAACAAATTAATGATACTACTATAAACGACTTGAGCAATTAAATTTTTTAGAAAGACATGGGATATATTACATGGTGATAAGATTATCTTATTAAAAACGTTCAAACGCTTGAATGTTTAAGCTTCGAAGCTACATCCGAGTCTGATAGCAAATATCACGCGAGGTCATCACAGTTTTAACAGAGCAGCTTACCATTGAGTTACGCTCAAGTGTTATTCAAGTTAGTGAATGACAAAGCATTAAGAAAGGAGCATCATGCTTCGTTTCGTCATTCGCGACAAATTCATCGTCTGCGACAATCTCGAGAAATGTCTAAATGCTTTGGGAGGCATACGTGACACCTGCAGCGTCGCTACGTTATCGAGGGTCAAGGAGAGACTTATTGTTGGTGGTAGTTCGACGTCGCATTCGAATTGTTTGATCGATTCCACGATACCTCATGCAGCTGTCGAAACGACACGCCGGGAAAATCGTCGACTGTCATCAACGTCGGTTATCAAAGAAGCTCGCAAGACCTGTCTTTATGATCTTCATGTGGAAAAGCAAGGCAAGTTGCAAATCTCTCTGATTATCAATATTAGTTAAAGTTCATCAGTTATCAATATTAAATTAAATGTAATATCTTTCAATCTATGTCAAATTATATCGCAGAAATGCTTGCGAATAAATAAATATCATAAGATAACTTTTCAGTTTTCCGAAATGCGTTTCTTAATTTTTATGATATTTAGTACTGCAATTTTTAAGAAATGTAACGCAGAAAATATGTAACAAGTGAGAAAGTCACTTATCTCATTTCATGCGAATTTATAAATAAATTATTCTAAATGTTTAGGCAAAATCGTCAATTTTGCCGGATGGTTACTGCCGGTACAGTATCGAGAGGCGATCGCAGTGTCTCATCTGCACACCAGATCGTTAGCATCGCTCTTTGACGTTGGTCACATGCTGCAGACGTACGTTTCTGGTAAAGACGCCGGAGAATATTTGGAATCGCTAACCACGTGTGACCTCAAAAATTTAAGCAGAGGTGCCGCGACTTTGACAGTCTTCACCAACGATAAGGGTGGAATTTTAGACGATCTCATTATCACCAAAGACGATGAAGACAAATACTTTGTGGTATCTAACGCAGGAAGACGGGAGGAAGATAGTCGACTTCTTTTGGAGCGTCAAGTAAAAATTTTTACACGCTCCCTATTTTGGCAGGCAATATATAATGAAAATAAGCTCTTCTGCTTTCAGGATGATTTCAAAAAGGTTGGTAAAGACGTGTATATCGATTTTTTGGATCCCCTGGAGCAAGGGCTCATAGCTCTTCAAGGTCCTACAGCGGAAACAGTCCTCCAATCATTGGTAAAGATCGATCTTCGAAGCCTAAAATTTATGAATAGTGTCAAAACTGAAGTATCAGGCAGTCGCATTAGAATCTCGCGATGTGGATACACCGGAGAGGACGGATTTGAAATCTCGGTACCTGCGAATGACGCGATTAATCTAGTCGAAAGGATTTTAGAGATTCCTGACGTGAAGCTGGCCGGTTTAGGCGCCAGAGATAGCCTAAGGTAAATTAGTAGAAAACGGATCTTATGTCTTAAAATAATACTCTTTGAGCGTGCAATCAATAATGTCAATATGTGTAAATGATTTAAAAAGATTTAAGTAAATAACAAGTAATATCAAAGTATAATAACTGTAATAAAATGGAACTATTAATGTGTTTATAATAAAATATAATAAAAAATAATAATAAATTATAATTGTTAATATTTTTTTCTAATTATTTTCGTAGATTGGAGGCTGGACTTTGTCTACACGGTCACGATATCAACGAGGATACCACGCCAATTGAAGCTGCCCTTACATGGCTAGTCGGTAATACTATGGTCTCATAAAGATCATGAATCTGAAGATAATTACTCTTTTAAACGCTTCTAAACACTTTTAAATAGCGACGAAGTTCCATTGCTCCTATTTAATCTTCTCTAACTTTATCACGCGAAACGCGAATTATCGCAGTTTTACAAAATATCGATCTTCTTTCTTTCTCATAGCAAAACGACGAAGGGTAGAGGCGAACTTTCCAGGCGCACAGCGAATACTTTCGCAGATCAAGACAGGCACGACGAAGAAACGTGTTGGGCTCTTACTGGGTCAAGGACCACCTGCCAGGGAAGGCGCGCCCATATTAACGCCGGAAGGTGAGCGAGTGGGCAGCGTCACTTCCGGTGGACCAAGTCCGACCTTGGGCCGGCCGATCGCTATGGGATATATGCCACCGGATTTAGCGCAATATGGTGGCGGAATATTGGTCGAAGTTCGAGGGAAAACGTATAAGGGTACCGTGACAAGAATGCCCTTTGTGAAAGCGAAGTATTACACTGCAAAGTGATACTGATTTCACAACTAAAATTGACTGATTTTAGGCAATATTGCGAAATAATTAATTGACAGTGACGAATCGTTTATATTATATAAGTATATGAACAATTGGTTCGTTTGCTGACAAGAATAAATTGTGACGAGTCGCAAATAATATTTTAAATTAAATAGACAATTTCTAAAAATTCCACTTACATTAGCTAATTAAACTAAATTAATATCGTATAATTGGTAATAAATATAATGTAAGGCAAGTAACAGTTTACTTCTTGTTGTATATAAATTTATATATAACAATCAAGAAATTAAAAATTTGAAATTTTTATATATTAATCGATTATTGAGCGCAAATAGCGCATTATCTGTTATACAAGAGATCCGAGTTCGATCCCCGAATCGATTCGATTTCTGTGCAAAATTGCATTATTGCAGAGAAACAGGCGATAATTAATTCAAATGTAAATGCTTTGATAACAACTATACTAAGTGTTATAATGAAGTAAGAAAGTTTATTTGAGAAGCATCAAATATCAGAGATACAATCACATTCGAAATATGAATCTCTAGCTATAATAATTAATATATAAGAACTTCAAATTTGTAATTTCTTGTTGTACATAAATTTATATGTTAGACTCTTACTCTATATTGTATTTATTATTTAATGATATAAAGAATCCTTTTATTATCATATAATTGGGATTCTCGAAAAATCGCTAAATATAATATTAAATCATATAATATAATAGAAATATTATAAGAGAGAAAGATTACAAGATTGATTACTATTTATATAGACATATGCATTTTTATAATTGTAATATCTATTTTTATATACATCATATGTAAGATTTTTATATAAAATAAATGTATCTA
>Ga0157364_1006374_pt1 | contig 12113 bp, 6 predicted proteins | sample AttsexASBM2_FD_111476 | JGI IMG/M metagenome (GOLD analysis project Ga0157364, IMG submission 111476) | Fungus gardens microbial communities from leaf cutter ant in Ribeirão Preto, State of São Paulo, Brazil - Atta sexdens ASBM2 | ecosystem: Host-associated > Fungi > Mycelium > Unclassified ...
AAAAAAATCTCAAAAATTCTAAGTTTTTCAAGTAGCAAACACACATCTTATTATAACTAAATCTGTCAAACATTCTAGTCTAGATAATCAGAAATTTAATTAGACAATAATCAGAATTTTGATTAGATACGACTAGAATGCATTTTTTTATTTATGTTTCTTGTTGATATAACCAAAATATTTTTCTCTGTGTACAACTGTCAAATATTGCTTTAAAGAAAATTAAACTCACAGAATTATACTGAAAATGAAACTTTATTCTTCAACCAGGATGATATTTAGCATTAAAAAAATATGATTTTCTTTTACTGAGAAAAATTACTTGATTATCTAAAAGCGTTCAACAGAAATTTTAGTAAAAAACCAAAGAAGAATTTCTTATTAGAATTTCTTATTAGAATGCCATTCTAATAAGTTCGATCTTTCTTCTGAAGTTAATCAGAACATTTTTGTCTCTGGAAAGAAAGGAAAATAATTATCTTCTTAATGCTAAATATCAAGCAAATACCTCTTCGATTCTAAGATGCTTTTGCAAGATGGATTTTTTGCTTGATAAGTCAATCGAAGAATGAAGTTTTATTCTTATTATCATTATGTCCTACGAGTTTAGCCTTTTCTTAAAGAAAAACACTAAGAAAAATATTTTGATTAAACTCACAAAAAGGCCCAACTTAAGAATAACATTTTGTGAAACCAAACATGTCTGATTCTTGAGATCCACTAAAAACTTGATTATTAGTTTTATTTTTTTAATTTTTCAAGTCCAAAATTATGAAAAATAAATGTCATAAAACATTTCCTAAATTATTACTATTTAAAAAAGCAAAAGGCCATTCATATGTTCTAGTATACGTAATTCATAACTAGAAATTTTTGGCCTCTAACTAAAATGGCATTCTGAACTTTTTGCTGGTTTAATCAGAACAGTTTTTTCAGTGTTTATGTTATCACAAAAGGAAAATATACAAAAATATATTCCGATAGCATTCAGGATAAGCCCGATAGGTCTCATTATTATAATTAACACTATTACGTTATTATTAGTCGCACCATTATCACATAATCGGTCGCTTACGTACCGTTATCTCTTTCCGTACAGTTTTTCGATTTCGAGACAGAGCGAGTGTCGCGAAGTGGCGCAAAAATACGAGCCGGTCGGACGAGGTGGAGAGCGTGCCGGAATGGACGGACGCGGCGTCGGTGGCGTCGGCGAATACGAACGTGGGTTACGTAGGTAGGTAGGTAGGTAGGTAGGTAGGTAGGTAGGTAGGTAGGTAGGTAGGTAGGTAGGTAGGTAGGTAGGTAGGTAGGTAGGTAGGTAGGTAGGTACGGGGTCGAAGCAAGCAAACCGGCGCGCCGATAAGAGCGGCGGCGAGGCGTTATCGCGATCGCCGCGCGGCCACGTCGCGCGATAACGATAACAAACTCCCCCTCCCCTTCCTCCCCCGCCGTCGCTGCCGCGACCCACCCCGTTGCACGGAGCGTGTTCTCCGTGTGGTGTTTCGGTGTGTATGTGTGTGTGGGTGTGGGTGTATGTGTTTGGTTTGTACGTGCCGAGAGGGCGAGAGGTGACTCGTTGTTTGCCAGCTTCGTCGTTTTCGCCGACTCGAAGGCGACAGCGAATTCGTAGCCAAAGTCTCGAACTCGCGATAGTTTTCGTGATCGGCTGAGATGAATGAAACGAGGGCGAAGAAGGAGAGTGGAGAGATTGAGGAGACAGAGCGTATGTACAGAGCTTTCTAACCGCTTTCGACAGCTTGTGATTTACTGAGCTGACTGTTTATCTCAATATTTATCTCGATCTTTATGTAACCTTTAAGTGAATAATGCATGCGAAAAAGAGTCTCGTTGCATTAATTGGGATTCTGATTGAAAATAGATTGAAATAGAAAAAAATCTGAATTTTTATTAAATCTATTATTATTCTAATTGAGATACAAACAAAGGCTAATAATAAAACTAGTGATTCAATATAGCGGACAAAATTTTTTAAAAAGTATCTGATTATCATACATAAAATTTAATTTTAGGAAATGTTTAACTGCGAAGAATACATCAAATTTGTAGTTTCGTTTTATTTAAAATTCATCAAATGTTGCGCAAATAATTATTACTGATTTCCAAACTTTAACTATGAGCCTTGTTATGTAATACTAGACATCTTCTTTTATCAAAGATTACTATCTTCTGAAATTCGACATTCTTAGGCTACACTAAATTCAAAAATCTTTTAAAACCGAGTTTCAATCCAATTGTTTTTTTAAAATTAGAATTTTTAGATACAGAATTGAATTTAGGAACAAAAGTCTTTATAAAATAAGATCTTCTTTAAGTTTCTTTATTAGAAAGCTTCCATTCTTAATTTTTCTTAAAAAAAAAAATTACTCATTTCAATATTCTCCCCCGGAACTGACGTGGGTTTACTGGACTCTTTTATGTAATGATTTGGCTAACAAATATATATATTCTGATAAATAAAAATAATTCACACAAAAACTTTCTCCGTGAAAAATTGTTGACGTAAAAATTATACTATATTTAAATTAACTTGGAATAAGTTCTTAATTCTTATATTATTGTAATATTTGTAGTAATGTCACTTTACACAAAATCAAGTTAATGTCATCGATTCATTTTCCTCATATCACATTTGCAAATTTAATTACTCTTTTTAAAATAAACTTACAATTAGTATGCAGTCCTTCTTATACAAATTATGTCATTTTGATTAATAAGAATTAATTAATGTCTTTTAGCTAACATTGAATAGGTTTCATAAATCTAGCATCATCAATTGTGTTACAGAATATGATGTTAACTCGGAAAAATTAAAATTAAATTTACTTTATCTTACCGCAATCGTAGAAAAATGACGAGTGTACGTTTATTAGCAATTCACGCGGCTAGTGATTCATTCAGATGAATCATCTAAATCTAAAGCAAAACAAGGAAGTAGATTAGGCAAAATAATTGCCAGACATCAATTGATAATGAAAATTCGAAGAATGAAGAATATCTCTACCTCACAAGAAAAAAGTTACTATTTTATTTCCTATTAAGATTTTTCACTCGCTCAAGCAAAAAATACTAAACAATTTTTCAAACAAAAATTTTTTTTCTTTCGAGTCATTTTCAATGCGGTATTCCTGTCTTCATAATCCTACTCAAGAAAAATTTCTAGTGATTCTGATTGAAAATGAACGACAGAAAAATCATATTAAAAATTCATCTCAACTAAGAATTATAATAAATTCAATAAAAAATTCTGATTTATTCATTTTCAATCTTAATTTCAATAAATTAATTTCAATTAATTCAATCAGATTCTTTTCAGTGTAATAATTAACAGAATTCATGGTACCACCCAGCAAGCGTCCAAATGAAATTCCAGGGACGCTGTCCAGATTCGAGCGACGCATTCATCCCCCGGACCCTCCGCCATCTTGATAACCCCCTCGGCAGCAGCATCCGTCGAAAGAGCGAGCGCGCAATCTTCAGGACGACGACGTGCCACACCTCGTACAGACACACATGTGTACACACATACGTGCGCACATACACCTGTCCGTGTATCCGCGGGGGTTGGTCGGGGGTTGTCCGCCGCGGTCGACCAGCGGTGTTATCGCGTCGGCCCAGATTGAATATATTTCATATGTTTTCATAACTACCGCGCGCTACGTCGTCCCGCTATCTGCCGCCCACCCCCGGTCGGCCGCCCGCACCCTCCCCCCCTTTGCCGACCGACCGCAACGAAGAAGGGTGGCGATGGTCGCAGAGGAGGGGTGAAAGGTCGGAAGAAGGAAAGCGGAGGACGCGGAACCTCGGAGCCGGAATGCGAGAGAAAGAGATGCGGCAAGGGAGTGAAAGAAGGGCCGCCGTAGGGATTGCGGTTGCGAGGTGGAAAGAGGAAGGGGAGGCGGGTGAGTACGAGGGGGTGGCTACGGGAAATCAAGCGTGAGGAGATACCGGTTGACTGATGTGCGCCTTTCTGTTGTAAAACGATAAAGGCGCCGTGGCATTGGTCGTGGGGCCGTGGGGTTTCCGATAGCCACCGCCTGTACTCCTCACCCCCGCCCTCCTTCGACCCCCCTCCCTCTGTCCTCTTCTCGTCGACCCTCGCGGGTTTGCTTCACTTCTTTCTTCGCCGTCGTCGTGCTAGGAGGAGGAAGAGAGAATGTGACGCGACACGCGCGGAAAAATGGACGGCGGGATATTCAGTTTGGCGCGCGGATGCTGCGCGCTGATCTCTCCGGACTGTCTCGTTCTTATCTGTTGGACATCGACTGCTGTGACGCCGCTTAGTTAGTTTGAGAAATAAATGTACGAGGTGAATATTATATTAAAGAGCAATATTCTCTCGTATCTAATCGCGAGATAAAAATATTTCTTAATAAATTATATATTTATGTATATGACTCATAATATTAAAACATGAAGAGGTAAATATAAATAAAGTATTGTTACTTGAGAGATGCGTGAATAAAATACAATTTGTATTAATTATAAATAAAAATATAAATCATATAAAATGTTCTGACTGAGTCTCTTTTTGAAATAATGTTCAACTTACAATTAGTGAGTTAACTTACTTTTTATTTTTTCCTAATTCTAAAAATTAGAAAAAGATGAACTGAGATTAAAATTAATCTACATTGATAAACAAGCATCTATCGATAACATTAATTTAAAACGCATTTTAACTCTTTCAACAATAGTCTTTTAAAAACGCAGCAAATTTTTTATTGTTCCAGATTATGTAAAAATTAAAAAAACTTCTGATACAAAGCTTTAATAAGTTTTCATACAGAAGTCGGATTGTATTTTATTTATTTAAATTTATCTATCAGAATTCACAATCAAAATATTGATTCTCTTAAAGATATTCCATATTGCGATTAATTAACATTCTATGAACTCAGACGTGGAAAAATTCTTATTAGAGGAATGTCATACAAGAAACATGTGATTACAAAATTTAAAGTAATCTGAAAAATTTTCTCTAAAATAATCCTTTCCTGATCACTAATCTTTTAAAATTATCACTAATTTTTTCCACAATGAAATTTTTCGCTAGTTGATCCATAAATATTCAACAAGATTCGCTTCGATGAAATTCAATTAAATGAAGGATAAGTTTTCGCGTCTGTTTGTACTATACTTATGATTTCGTGAGAAGATGTTCAAGTTGAATTGCGAATATTAATTTCGTGTCGCGGGCGCTGCGCACTGACGTAGACCAGCTCCTTATCCAACATCTATCGACTTCTAGGACGTCGCGCGTTATCCTAACTGACGCGGAAGAGATACACGGATGATTTCCCGAGGAAAGCGGGGTGGAGTAAAGCCGAAACGAGCTGAGCAGAATCGAGTCAAGAGCGATAAATGGGAAGTGGCAACGAAAGAAATTGTTCAAGAGTGAAGATATGTGAACTCGAATCAGAGTTATCTTTTTTCATGAAATCTACGCAAAAACTGCCACTTTACAATAGAATCAAAACCGTATTGTCTCGCTTGCGTAAATAAAAAAAAAATCATTAAATAAGCAATAAATAAAAATCAAGCGAGAAACGTTAAACAAAATTAAATGCTACATAAAAAATTTAATTAAAGCTGTAAATTGAATTTGCTTTATATAATTGCTAATATAATTTGACGATGTATCACGAATTAATTATTATTGATGCAGTTAAATGTCATGGAGTCAAGGAATAATCTGATATTTATAATTAAATTAATACTTATATAACATCGCGTAAAGCTCTCATTAGGATTGTTGCGAACATTGAGGTTTATCTAAAAAAAAAATCTAACGATAAGCACGTTGCAAAGTGTATAAGAAGGTAAAAATGACGGGGACGACTCAAGCTCATAATTCGCAATCAGCTGGCAAGTTGTTAACGCGCGAGTCACTTCGTTACCAGGCGCGAGGATAATTTTATCAAGAACAAAGTCACGCACGGCGCATGAGGCGTCCTTCGCGATAATTCGTCGATATCAAGTCCCACAGCTGGGCCTTGAGGCCCACTTCACTTCTCTTTCCTTTTCCCACATTCTTCTGCATCGAAGATTCACTTAAGTGAAATTGCGTTCTTGCACCTCATGAAAGGTATCTCATTACAATGTATCCTTTCAGAAATGTAAGGAATATTAAACAGAAAAATACGATTAAAAGGTAATATGTCATAATTAAAGCAATGATGAGATTAAAATGATAAGAGTTAAAAGCAATGATTTTAACACCCCTTGACTATTCAATATTGTTTTCTGCGTGTGAAGAAATATTTCTTAAAATTTTCCTTTATTTCGGAAAACTTCTCGAAAATTTTTCTCCCATATTTTTATTAAGAATCAAATGTATAGTCAGCAAAAAGACTGAAATTGAAAATGTATACTTTTCATTATTAAAAATGAATGTTATATAGGAAACAATTCAATGTTTATGTTTAATAATAAAATTTTATGTTTTAAATAAAACTTTCCTCATTTTATTTTAATTATTTTTAAAATTATTTTTTTGGTCCAGGTTCTAAATCTCTACTAAACTTTTTGTAGGTATGATTTCAGATATAATATAAAAATCTATAATTTTTTCATTTTATTAAAAAATACGTGTAATCCTTAAATCAATATTTTTATTTCAATTTTAAGGAAAAACAAATATCAATTTTATTTTCAATTTTAATTCTAGCAATAATCTTGACTAAACAATCTTGTTTAAGATTAAACTTTCAAGTTTAAGTGCCTTAAAATTTTTTGTCATTTAAGGAACGGAGTGAGATTTCGATTATCCAACAATGGAACCGGTAACGCTTTTTACGTTCCGCGATGCGCATGCATCGCGAATACATAATCAACGAGTGTGCATACGTGGTCCGTTATCGGTCGCGCGATCGGATCATAAAGCCAGGCATTCATTCGATATCGAGCCAATACCAGCCACGAGATGATAAGCAGACCAGGCGAGGAAAAGAGAGACAGATAGAAGAGCGTAGGTAGATCATTCTTGGCTCGCATGGCCTCTTCTCTAGCAAAAATGTGATAGATTCTCTAGGAATCTCTACAATTAAGGACCAAACCTTTCGGTTAGTGTACGGCAATAAATTCCATCGTGGAAATATTTCTCTTCGTCGTCAGTCGATTTCACTTCGCCGAATGGTTCTCTTCGTGGAAGAATTATTCGGACGTGACGACGCATTGGCTTTTGTGCCTCAACCGCGCGTGTAAAGCCTGCAAACGTGCGCGAATCGCTTAAAAATGAAGTCGAAGGTGACCCGGGTTCTTCCTTGATGTCGGTAGATTCTGCACGAACATAGCAATAACTGACAAGATATCTCTTTCTATTAAAACCTGAGATATTCCTGTAATCTGTGTGCCTGAGATTTTTGGTTTTCTAATTTTATTTTGCGATTTTGTTGTGAATTATTTGAATGTGAGTTATTTTATTGTAACAGTTTTGTTATAAATTATTGAATTATAATACTAAGAACAAAAGTGTTCATTTAACTAAATTAATTTAATTCGTTTTTATTTCTCCCGATGAAGAGTGTATGTATTTAAGTTAAATATATTACATTTGATTTAAATATCATACATTTCCCAACGGAAGAAATAAAAATAATTAAATTAATTTAATCACATAAAACAATTTTTTTCTCAGTGAACGTACACTGTTGGAAAATTTGTGTTAATTTAACACAAGATAAATATAGAATTGTATAGATGATTAGAATTAGGTAACACAAATAATAAATAAATAAATATAAAAAAGATAATACTGACACAGTTTATAAACTGTGAAAGTATTTTTTTTTTCAGTACATTTATATGATATGTTAAATTGACATACTGTATATTTCACTTATTCATCTTCGAATTTACTTTTTAAAACACATTATTTTTATGTTATTTCTGTATTTATTCATAAATTATGTTATTTTGACAAAAAAATGTTATATTTTAATTTAACATTAACTATTTAAATAACATAATCCCATTATGTTAAATTAACACTTAAATAAGTTAAAAAAATGCAACACAAAATTTTAATAAAGATTTGAGTAAACCGTTTCCAACACAAATATGAAATTTTTTTAGTGTATATCGTTCCTTTACTTGAAAAAGTGATCTAAACAACTAAAAAAATTAAATTTTCCAAAAAATGGGAAAAACTATTTTTCAACTTGTCAGAAAATTATCGACCAATCAAATAACATCGGCAAAAATAATGCATCCTTAATGTGATCAAAACCAATTTTTTCATTTGCATTTCACAATCTTTAAAAAATTTCTTCTTTTTTATGATAATTTTGACGATTGTTTAATAAGATTAAGTTACTTTATTTTTAATAATTGATAGAGTAATATTAATTATGGTAATAATTCGAAAATCATAGTTTCTAAGTTGTGTCACTTTTGAAGTAAAAGATTGATATAAATATACATATGTATAATAAATTTTTAATTTTACTTAAAATAATTATAGCCCGATTTTAAAATTTTCCTCCAATTCGATTTCAATCTTATCATTGTAACTTGCCGATATTACACGTCCTGTAATTTAACCAAGTTAATAAATTGCGTGTCACGCGTGCAGCCGAAGCTTCCTCGAGGTTTCGCGTGTAAAACGGACATAATAGCCAGTCTTTTGTGCAATTAATTATAGCGTCATTAGTGCCATTGACTGAACGTCAGCTCGTTAAATTTTCTTTCTTCTCACCTAAGTTCCTTCCTTCTAGAGATTTTCTTGTTCAAAACATCAAATTGTCGATAATAAATAAATCAACAAATAGAATTATATTATATATAATAATTAAAAAACATAAACAAATAGAAAAGACGTTTCTAAAAATCATGGACAATGTCAATCTCTTTCATCAATTAATATACAACCAATAAATTAATTAAAAATGAATTAATGTTTATGTGTAGATGTAATTATATTTAAACAAAGAAATTTTATATAAAATAACTTATAATATTATTAAAAGTATAGTATAATATAATTTTTTCATAACTTTTGTTTATCTAAATTGAAATAAGAATGCATCATAGATATTATACAAAATATTTTTACGATAGTTTCGTTCTTTTTAGGAAAGGTAGATATTCACTTCTTCCTATTAATCTCCTAGTAATCCATAAAAATGACTTAGAGAACTTAGAGAATCCTTTCCTTCTTCCTAGTAAAGTCCGTAGACATTCCAGGGACAAAGATTCGATGGAACCGATTATTTGGGCCGAAGTGGTCAAGGAACGTTATAAAATTCGTTCGATCTCTTTATCAGTGTTAAATACGACTGAAACGAATCTCGACACGAGTTTATTTGGAGTAATCGACTCTTCCTTTCTCTTCTCTCCCTCCTCGGATCCAACGGTCCCCGATATTAAGGTCTTCGATATCACCCTTTTTCCTTTCGCGCGGGGTCCGCAGCAGATAAAGCACCTGCATTCTCGGCCAGAAGACGGCACTTCGAAACCCACGCTTCGTCGATAAAGCAACGGTTGCATTCCTCCCCTATCATCCTCCCCCCCATCCTCCTCCGCAACGCAAAGATAACTAATGCAACTCTCACACAGGGTGTCCCTTTCAGCCGCAGGTACCGAGAATCAAGAAGCGCAGCGGTCAACTCAATGACTGAAGGTATCAATGGTCGTTACTATTGTTTGAAAAATGATGGTTTTCTTCGTATAAAAATGTACCATTTAATATTGCTTGTAATTTGTCTGTATAATTGATATTTTTATTATTATTGAAACCGTACTACTAAAGCGACTACTAAATAATTTATAAAGATTTAGTATTGTTTTAAAATTAGATTCATTTTTTATATCCTTATGCTTTATTATTATTATTATTACTATTATTACTATCATCTATATTAATTATATATTGAGGAAAAGTTTTATGTATTTATGACTATAATTAAGTGTTATCATAATTATAGCTAATTCATTAGCTATAATTATATAGCTAGTCATTTTTAGTGTCAATTAGATATTTGTTGATAGAACTGCATATATATACATATAATTATTACCAACATTACAGTAGTAATAACCATAATTATGGTAACATATAATTAAAGTCACAGACACCAAAAACTTTTCTTTCAGTGCATTATTATTTTGCAAATGACTCCAAATTACAATAAAAACTTTGTAAAGTTGAAATCTGATGAAATCTTGTCTTCCTAATTTTTTAATTTTAAGATCCTTTTAACTTTTATATTAATTTTAAACCTTAATACAAGGTTCGATTATCAGATATTTATTTAAGAAGAACATTAGAATGAAACTGAGACAAAATCATGAGAGGAGATGTCCATAATAATTTCTGTTAAATTTCTGGAGTGTCTATGGCTGTCCGGGACACACTGCGTGTCAGAGATTTAATCAGTCCGCAAATTTTCGGGAATTAAGACCCAGAAAAGATCCTATCGCAAAATCAGCGCGTAAATAGAAGCTCCGTTGCAACAAGAGAGTTATTTTTTTATGATAGCAGCCTCGATGATTAGAGATATCACTGTTATTGAATTCTGTGTGGATTGGATATTGTTATTAGAATTCAATTTCCACCGCGTTAATCAGCACCTCAATTCTTTAATTTACATTTAAAAAAAAAGAAAGACACACGCAAATATACTCCAAAAATCTCAATTCTAATTGTAAAATTAATTCTTTACTGAATTAAATCCATTATTCTTTAAATTTTTTTCTAAAACTTCTTTTTCGTGTTCTAAATGAAGTATTTGATTGTCTTCACTGTTATTTTTTAAAATAAATTTACTTAAAATTTAGTTCTGTTAAAAATCTTCCAAAATTTTGTAAAGGACTTTCGATTTCTCATATCACTCTTATATTTCTGTGTGTTTATATTAGAAATCTTTAACCTCGAACTTTTCCTTCACTTATAATTAGTCTAAATTATGCTTTAATTTGTAACTTAACATTGTTAACTCGTTAACATAATTTACACACGTTTGTTAATTACTTTATACAAGACTTATTTATTTAATTGTTTAACAATTTACTTACTCGTACCTTTTATTTTGAAAAATCAATTTTTATCTATTTTATGCAAAACTTACTCTACTTATTTATTTTGCACTATCCTTTTATTAAAAAAATATTATTCTTTTACAAATTAATAGAGGAGGAAGACAAGTTTAATTTGACACATACACATGTTTTCTAAGAAGAAATAAACAGAAGGGATCGATTCTAAAATAATTAAACGCAGGATTAAGTTACGATATCTTATACAAAGTAATTGTATACAAACATCAATATTTATATACAAGCTTTGAGAAAAAAACGGAGAACCGCGATTCCGAGTTGAAACGCCGTATTATCTATCCCCTTCTTCTCTTAATCGGTCATTTAATTGATTAAACAGTTAATAATTAAAGCAAAGCGAACGAGACAAAAACGCGAATTACGAACAATGAGCGTTTCATGACGACGAGCTCTAAACCATGTCCGACCTAATTTTAATTGGAAACGGAGTCGTATATGTATAATAGTTTGTGTGCGTACGATATAATGGTCTGATAGTGGAACCCAAGAGTAGGGAGAAGAGGGGCACGGATACGTGAAATAGGGTACAACCATCGGCGGGGGTCCAGGTACACTTATCTTTACGAGGAGCACCATTGGTGTATAGTTTACTCTAAGCCTTCGCGTTTCTGACTCGCCATATAATTGTATGCAGTCGTCAAAAGAAAGAATTTCGGGGAGAAAAAATTCGGGAATGAAAAACTGACTGATATCGAAAGGAAGATAGATAAATATCGTCATATCAATTATTTTTATATAATATTTAAATTTTCGATTTTTCAAATATAACATTTAAATTTTAAATATTAAAAGAATTTTAAAAATTAAAAGAATTAATGTGATTTTTCTTCCCTCCTTGTAATCTAATCTATGCTCAGTTTTTATTTCTTGTTTTATTTAGATTACTTTTAAATGATACCGAAATTCTTTGTTTCGTTCTTTCTTTCAAAAAAATTTTGAGTCATTAAATTTTTTATTTCTTCCTTCCTTCAAATTTTAGAATTTCTTAGAATTTCTTTCAGAATTTTTTTTTACAACTCTTAGGTTTATAAGTCTTA
>Ga0157364_1006375_pt1 | contig 12113 bp, 2 predicted proteins | sample AttsexASBM2_FD_111476 | JGI IMG/M metagenome (GOLD analysis project Ga0157364, IMG submission 111476) | Fungus gardens microbial communities from leaf cutter ant in Ribeirão Preto, State of São Paulo, Brazil - Atta sexdens ASBM2 | ecosystem: Host-associated > Fungi > Mycelium > Unclassified ...
ACCAACGCGTAGTTGGACCGTAGTTGTTACACGTTACTCGATCGGATGGTTTCCGATTGCTGCGTCCGATAATGAGCTCCAATTCGTGTAAAAAAATTACTCCGCCGATTCGCGTCTGGCATGGTTGCGCGAACAATTCGAGGGTTTTGAACAAGATAATGCTTGTTTTTTGTTTTTGTTTTTTTTTCTTTTTTTTACAAAATGTAAGTATCTTCCAATAACGAGAATATCGATACGTGAATTATTTTTCAATAATTTTCGGATACGAGATTCCCTAAGTATGAAATATTGAATAATAAATAAAAAATATTTATTTTTCCCCGCGAATAAATCGTATACAGTTTACGTCAAAACATGAGTGCTGAAAATGATTTTATTAGCTAAGATAAATTATACATTATATGCATTTCGCAATTTCATCATTTTTAACATCGATCGAAGATCCGCTTTGACAATATATGTATGATTACCTAACAATTAAAAATTCATGAATAAAAATAATTTTATTGATGAATTTTTTGGCAACTTTAATTTTTAGGTAACCATACATATTGTGAAAATAAGAAATAAATGTATTATTTTAAATGCCTTCACGTACATTGTTTGTCTATTATCCCTCCGCATTTGCTCGCGTAGCAAAACAAAACGATCGTGAACAATAAGTAATTCCACGGTTGAACATTTCGAAATTCCTCTCACTCGCTTCTCAACATGCACGAAGCGGATATTTTCGATAGCGAACATTACGGTGAAGGAAAGCTCTCAAAATGGAGGATTCTCTTTGCTCTTGAGACTGTGGAATCTTAGTGGGATTTTGGTTTCTGGGTAGAGACGAGCTGGCGAAAAGGAGTCAGTTTCTCGCATCTTATGCTGGTATAGCAAGATATAACCACTCAACTTTCATACTGTGCTTCCTCTAGTACGCAGAACGAAAGAAAAAAAAGAAAGAAAGAGAGGTAGAAAGAGAAAGAATCTTAAAAACGAGGTTACATTTGCATTTCTCAACACTTAGATATGAGCGAGGGTAGCACATTATGCAAATCTTAATTTACCATAACGAAAAATTCGTAAAATTTCTGTGCTTTTTCGCAATAAACCCTCAAATTACTTGCAAGCTTTCCTTCATTTTAGCCTCCTCCCTTCCCGCCCATACGTTTTGCGGAGATCCACGCGATCGTTCTGAGAGTTTCTCTCGTTGCGCAGAATTAATGACGTCCGCATCGAGGAGGGAAGAAAAAACCCATCGAAATAATGCTATCGCGCTCAATGCCAACCGGAAATCAGGAGGGCGTAAATACTCCCACGGGTCCTATTTGTGACAATTCTCGAGAGGATTAGATCTTGATTTTCCCACATGGCACTATATCATTAGCGCGTTATCGTCCGGCGAGTACGGGGAGAACGATCAATTAGCGGGTCGCTCTGAACGTGCACGGTTTTGGCAACGGTTGATGGTTATTACATACACGTATCTACATGTAATTCGATTTGCTCAATTATCGTAACGGCGCGGTCACCGTGGCCGATTAAAAAAATCGTCTAGCATGCCGGTATATATTTGCGCTCGATTTCCTCGCGCGTGTAATGAGCCCCGCATCCCGAAAACGTGCATCCGCATTTACAGCGATGATTACTCATTCACTCGATAAATCATAATTTGCCCGTCAGCCTGCGATACACCGCGAATGACAGTCCGGATTGCCATGGCCCCCTTGCCGCAATCGTTCGGAGAATATCCGCTATACATATAATTTAGGTATTTTAGGTGATTTAAAGCGAGCGATAATACAGTGTCACATAGCTAACTGAACTGATTCAATTCGGCGATGTTATTACGTGAACAGCGACCGTGAGTCTGACAACGAAGACGAGAGAGAGAGGATTCTCTTGTTATTTAGCTAAATTATCTCCGCAGTATATTGAATGCAATTACAAAGGTATCCATCGCATCAAATTCCAATGAATGAGATTGACAGAATTTTCCAATGACGTAACCGTACAATCAATACATAAGACAATTTCTTTCCCAAAGAATATTGAGACGTCTTATAAGACGTCTTATATCCTTTAAACTGGTTGCATTTAACTGGATTATAAAACGTTTTTAAGGATAGAAAATTTTTTTTTACAAATTCTAAAGTATATCGCTTTGTGATTTTGACATCCTCAAATCAAATGCCTCAATTTGATAATAAAAAACTTTTTATTAGAAAATGAAATGAATACATAATAAAAAAAGTATACTACGTAATATGTAGTTTATTTCAATTAATTAAATCATATTTTTTTTGTTTGTGTGTTTGTACTTATTTCAATGTCTAAGAAATTTTTTATCATCAAATTGAGACATTTGATTTGAGGATGTCAAAATCACAAAGCGATATACTTTAGAACTTGTAAAAAAAATGTTTTTATCCTTAAAATAAAACTGGATTATTTCATAATCCAGTTAAATGCAATTTTCAAAGGCCCTGTAAGAGATCCTAGGAAAATTCTAACTGGATTTTGTTCTAGATGAATAGATTTATAATTTGAGTAACGATTCATTGAACGCTTGGAACCTTGCTAAAATCGACCTTGAACTCGAAATTTAGTCATTTTTTCCCATTAATGGAGTGGGCTGCATTTCTTAAGGCATACGTAGAGCTAAATGAATTATTGCATCGTGTTCAGTGACCAAGAAAACATACAGTACCACATTTAAAATCCGGATTAAACTATTTTTGCATCAAATCAAACATGTATTAAAGAAAATCGAAACTTTGATTTAAAAATCGTTCACTAGCGATTTCTTCATATTTTTTTAATAAAAGTTGAGGGTTCTTTTGGCATGAAATGGAAGCTTTTGAGCTGAAATTAAAAAAAATTTTTTTTAATTTTATTATATATATATATATATATATATATTTAAAAATTTTGTAGACTATCAACAGATTTAAAATTATCAAAATTGCAATATTATAAAGTAGTCATCCATATTCTAAAATGATTTTCTCATCGCAGATCATTGCAGATAACCAGAAAAAATGCATCACGCCTTTATCGGTTTTTATGGCGTAGATAAAGGAAATTTGTACGACCATCGTCCCGCTGGAACGAGTTGCGAGATGATATCTCGGACAAAGTCAGCTCAGCCTGTTGCAGATAACGTCGTGACTTTACATCGCACCTAGGAAACGAGGGACGATGTATTTTCCCGGAAACGAAATCAGAACGAAAATATCGGTTGCGATCTGATGCACGTCGCAATATACCTATGATTGATTCGTCTATCTGCCAAACTTCAATCAGATTCCGAGAAACATCGCGAAGCCAATAAAACGTGTGTTTACATAAACAGAATTCCTAGGAACCAATATTTTTAAACGAAATCCAATTTTTCTTTGCTCTTTGCCAGATGAACATTACTTCGAAAACTGATAATTTCAAATAATTAAATAATAGAAATAGACATAAAAGCAAATTGCGAATTATTTTACTATGCTTAATCAATATTAATTGAACGTTTGTTTAAGCAAAGAATCACTAAAAAGAGGATAAGAATTAAATTTATATACAATTTCAGTTCAGGTTACAATGACGTGAAAATATTTATATTTTCACACGGTCAAGAAATACGAAATACGAAATATTCAAGAAAATACGTTAATTGCATAATTATATATTACCGTTAATATGTAAAATTTTCAGAACACGACAAATTTCTAAGACTACAAATTATCATTATTTAATCATTATTTAATCATAATATAATTGAAAAGGACTGTAATAATTTAATATTAAGGAAATCCTAAAATCGTTTGTATTACCGATTAAATCATACGATTTTTGTATAACAATTACTTTTTTCTTGTCTTATTGATGTGAAAATCCTTTTCCAGGCTTAAAAAGTATACGCATTAATAGGTGTCTGAGAGGTGGAGGCTACGCTGAGAATGACAAAAAATTTCGAAATTGAGATCTTTCTTATCATTTCTTAGTTCAATACAGCGCTTCAGAGCTGTCGTGACAACATTTATTTATAAAAGCTGTGCAATGTATACTTACGAAATAGTCCATAGTAGACTAGTAGTTCGCATGAAGAAACAGCGTGAAGTACTTAAAATTAAACTTAGACAACTAATTAAAACGTAATTGTTACACGAAAATTTATGTGTACACGGAGAAAATTTTATATTAAGTTTTAGTACAATTTTAAATTACACTTTACTATATCTTGTATTTTCGATGAACCATCATTCCGACATAACTTTTACTATGATAATACTAATTTTTATTACAAAAATAAAATAATTTGTTAAAAGCTAGTGCTTAAGCCATATAATGAAATAATATGAAAACAGTAATTTTTACTACGGTATGTAAAAAAATTTGCTAGGTATATATTTTTTATTTATCTTTACAATACTAACTTTTATTCGATAAGTTTTGATTTTGTAATAAAAAATTTTTATTATGAAAAAGTATAAAAATTACGTTGCATTATTGTTTTTAAAAAAATAGCTATAGCATTTACACATAAACTTATAATTGTCATGATAATCCGCAGCGCTACTACAACATTATAATAATTTTAAATATAAAATTTTCTCCTCTCTGTCACATGCGTGTCACATGCGTGAGTGAGATATTGATGTAGTGATGTGTCAATGATACGTAAATCGTTTGTGTGTAAGTGCTATTTTCAATATGACTAATCGTGTTTAGAATCCCCTTAACATTATTTTTCTTCATAATATATATAAAACTAGTAACTCAGCCTCTTTCACATTATATATTTTCTTTCGATACTCAAAATAAAATCTTTTATTTTTCTGAATAATGTAATGTAATAAAACACGCAAATTTTATCTCATACAATAATTTATATTCACACTCACATATCGCCGTTGCTATGCTATCAGGACAGTTCCTAAAATAATATTTTTATGTGCACTTATTTACATTCAAAATAATAAAATAATTAACTGTATATCGTCCAATTTTGACAATATCGAATTTTAAAGGCACAAATGATTTTTTATTATGAATTATGGTAAATAAATTTAAATCTGTAAAAAATAAATAAAATACAATACGTTAAAACTTTCACAAGTGTGTAAGAATGTTGTCAAATTTTTATATGTACAAGCTAGAACAATATAAAAATATTTGCACTAAAGTTCGAAGATTCAGGTTGTAGACAAAGGATAAAAATTTTATAATATTAATATAAATTTTATAATAACAAAAATTTTATATTTCATTGTCAGAGTTAAAACAACAAATATGCACACATAATTGAATTTTTACAGTAGCTTTAATAATATTTTAATAATATTTTAACTATCTAATAATGCATCTACCCTAATAATTTCAAAGCAAAAATTTTTTATATTTCTTACACTTTGTATAACTTATCAAAACACATTTAAATCAGTTCTGAGACCGCATTTTAATGTCATATTTAATCCAGGAGGGATCGCGTACCAGTCATTTTATCGTACTCTTCTTTTTTACTTATATTTTTTAATTTATACCTTTATATTTTTACCTTTACGTAAATGTTTGTTAATATTTTTTCATATAGTATGCAAAAAATAAATGACGTAAACACGCTTATATCTACATAAAATTTAATATGTTTGTAACAGTCTAAAAGACTGCGCACACTTACGTTAATGTTGTCATCTTCGCCATTATTATATTTTTATGAATAAAAAATAAAATTATTATAATTTTCTTATATTATTTTGTTACATATCAATAATTTTAACAAATAAAAAAAAAAGATAAAATTAAAATAAGGATATATCATAAATACAATTGTTTCCAGTAATTATTACATTTATTTGTTTTTAATTGATGAATATTAAGCATTATCAGAACATTTTCTTATCAATTATTACTTATAGTAATTATAATCATACATGTATTCTAATTATAACACATATATGTGCGAAAATTTGTATTTCGATCAAAATGATCAGGACGCGCCTACTTCCGGATTAATTTTACTGTTTCACCAATGTTTTAATTTTCACAGATTTTTCATTATTTTTCCTCGATTAACTAAAAAATTGGACGTAATGGGGCTTACGAATTCGAATTCAGCGATCTAAAATTTATAAGAAACACTACTCTAGTTTGAATTGCTTTTCAAAAAATTTTTTTTGTAGTATACCCGTGTAATATAGACTGCGGAAACTTCGTTCAAACTTTACTCACTTTATTCTTGTTTTATGCCTAATAAACGATAAAAAATACAATTAAAATCTTACTACAAATGGTTTAATTAATGTATTTACTTGACTACGCTGAAAAAAAATATAGTCAATTTTAATAAATATTTAGTTGAATACTGCCAACTAAATATTTATTAAATATAAAAATATGTATTTGATACAAGAAATGTTAATTTGATTTAACAATCATTTTTTTTTATTGAACAAATATTTACTTTATTGTAAGTAAATGTTGTTGAACTAAATATTTATTAAAATTAACTATATTTTTTCTCAGTGTAATCAGAAGAAAGAATTAATTCTATTAATTATCCAATGCTCATTTGTAGCATCACGTTAACTGTATTTAAAAATAAAATGACGTACTGGAACATTGGATAAAGTTCGAACGCAGTCTAAGCAAATAATTTAACCAATAAATTTACATTGTCTGTAACCGATGCATGCGTTCTCATCATGATCGTTCACGTACATATTACTTTATTATAGCCGTAAATATTCATATTCCCAAGCGATATAAATGGAAAATTGCGGTTAGTCACCACGATCGCGCACTCGGTAAAACGCTTCACGCAACTTGCACTCGCGACATATAAAGTATAGCATTCTCGACTACCGACGTGTGTTTACACGCAGCATATGACACTATCGAATATTACATGCAACACACACTACACGCATGTATACGACATGAGAACATAGCGAGTCCGTGCAAAATACAATACAATAGGTCTATTCGACTTGCTTATACTTTTTACATTCAGTATATTGGCTTTCTCTTTCTTTAAACATATATCTATTTCATTTTAAATGTAAAAAGTGTAAAAAAAAGTGTAAGCAAGTCGAATAGATCAAATACGATATGCCGAGTGCGCCCGTGGCCAAGCAATCGGTAAATTAAAAAATCAAGATGATGGTATTACAGCGTAGCGCTAATAATGATGTATAATGATGTATAAGGGCGATTTAAAGCCTGACCCACATAAAGAAGCTCATTTTACATTAAATGCAAGTCGATTGCAAGTATGTTGCGACAGCCAATCTGAAGCTTGCATTTTGAAATCAATGCTTCACATTGGCTGTCGCAACGAACTTGAGATTGGCTTACATGTAATGTAGACTGGGCTTAAGATGCAAAACGCAAATCGCAAATCATAAGCTCATAAATAAGTTTATTGCGTCAACCAATCTTAAAGTGTAATTTTTAAAATTGACGCATCGGATTGGCTAAAGCCCGATCTATACTTACGTAAGACGCAGAACGCAAAACTAGAAACTAACCTAATGTATTTTAACTATAGATAATATAATTGTAGGACGCAGAACGCAAGGACACAGAAAGTTGGGTAAATTTCAACTTTTGCGTCTTGCGTCCTACAATTATATGTATTGCGGTCTGCGATCTATTACAATCTGAAATACGTTTCACCTGCGATCTGCGTTCTACGCCTTATGTAGATCGGGCTTAACTCATCGAAATTCTATATAGAGGATCGAAAAACGATCGAGAAGTCATAGACAGTCGTAGAGTTTTAAATCGTAGGAAAACAACCAATCAAATATAAGGAAAATACTCGATTAGAATTGGTTTCCTACGACTTAAGATTCCATGACTTTTATGTAGAGAACCCTTTAACACAACAAACTTGCGACCTGTGACTCGCGTTCTGAGTCTTATATAGATCAGACTTAATTCATCGATTAATCAATCACATTATGCGCAAATGCAGCTTTTACAGAAAAAAAATTAGATTTGTGTACAGTGTGATTGATCAATCGATGAATTAAATTAAAAAACTCGCCTGTTATATTTATCCAGACTCATACAATTCGTAATCAATAAGTACGCGAGCTTCAGTCGACACCATTTAAATTTTCACGACGAACTATTTTTACCGTTTACCTTTTGAAATCAATCCATTTTTATCATTATACCTTCACCTGTATCCTTAACTGAATAGCCTTTAAAACTTTTAGAATGAAATCTAACTCTTTTACAAAACCGGTTTAATTTTTACTCTTTAGAGTGAAATTCCACTCCAAAAAATTTAGAGAATAGAAAAACGATGAGCGTTAACTATTCGATACTAATTAGCTAGTTACTTATGGAATTAATGTGCACGTACTTTGAACATATTAGCACAGTAAATGCGCCGAAAAAGATCAAAGTCGAGGATCACTCGTCGATATCTATTAACATGAATCTATTCTATCTATTGAGAACATGCCAACATGAGCATAATCACAAATGAAACATATAGAAGATTTAGTATTCTTTTTGCGCTAATCTATTGCTCTAATCATGATATTATTGCTCTAGTCGTTTAGCAAGAAATCATTTTTAATATAATTTTTATGATAACTTTTACAAAAGTTAAAATGCCTATTAAAAAAAATATAATAAAAAGAAAAATACTTATATTATAATTTAGTGCTAATTATGTGCTTACAATATAAACTAGTTTAAATTTCGAATTTACGCCAAAATACAACCCCCAAGTGCGTACAAGAGAGAAATATCAAAAATAATAACTATTTCGAAAATTTCTCGATCGTAATCTCTGTAATGATTTTATTACTCGAAATTACATATTCTGTGAAATTATCACAGAAAGTTTCATGAAATTTGCTCATTGGTTTAACAGCAAAAGACATATAGGACGTAGGAAGATATAAGATGTTTTCCACAAGTAGGAGTGGAGTAATAAAATCAATATATAATGAATGAAAATCAATATGAATGAATATGTAATTTGTGAGCAATAAAATCATTAAAGGGATTACAGTCGAAAAACTTAGGGGTTTTTTGATGTAAAGGATAGTGCTCTGAAATTTGAACTAGTTTATATTGCAAGCATAATTAACATTAAATTATATTATAATGTACGTATTTTTCTTTTTATTATAATCTTTTTTAGTGGACATTCTAACTTTTGTAAAAGTTAGCATAAAGATTACTTGCTAAACGATTAGAGCAATAAAATCAGGATTAGAGCAATAAATAGCACAAAAAGAGCATTAAATACTCTATATGTTTCATGATTATGCTCATGTTGGCATTCTAACTTAATAGACATCGTCGAGTGTGATGTTGTTTTCACGATCGCGGTCGAACAATTGATCAAAGTAACCGCTAATTTATAAAAAGTCAATATGATGATTCACGACGCAATCCCACAGATTGTTTACTCGAGCTGTAATTTAAGAACGCGATTGATACTGCATTGAATTTCATAGTGTGAATTAATACGCACGTTAACGAATATGAAAAGAGTTGTTTTCACTATTTAGTCTCGATATTAATTTTTATCGATATTAATTTTTATTTTTATACATATTTATGATGATATTTATCGATAAATTTCCTGACAAAAAATAAGAGTTGGAATTAAGTTAAATGTAAAAAGAGAATGATAGAAGCTTATAAATGAAGCACAAATTAAGACAATAAAAGGTTTTTTAAAAGTTTCGTCTTTAGTTTCGTTGTTTCGTCTTTTAGATACTTTGTTTACACTTTTGTGTAATTCTTTTCTTACATTCAACATCTATGGATTCCATCCTTAGTTTTATTTTTTTTTTATTGAGAGAAAAAATACAAGGAGTGGAGATCTTTAGGAACATGCCTATTAAATCTGATCTGATATAGTTCGCGCATTTAATGCCTTTCAATCCTGTTTTGGCATTGCGTATTATCTTTTTGATTATTTTTACGTTTACAACCGAAATACGCGAGTTTTTTCTAATTTCTATAAATTGATTCGGTCCGTTCGATTACGGATGAACGTATAAACAATCAAGAAGGTAAACGCGATGCCTCTACAGTGGACGTGATGTAGGATTAGAAGGCATTAACAGAGAGAAATCTGAGAGAGGATATGATGGCCCAAAATCTGTAACTGCAAAATGCTGCCGCGCACTACTGTCCTCTGACAAAGTGGATGTAAACTACACAGCAATGTTCACTTTTCTTAGGGTATATTATCCATTTTTCAAGGCTGGAGATGATAAATCGATATTTGGTTCATATAATCGTATTACATAGCTATATGTTTGAACAACAGCTAATCAACTTTCCGTATTATCAATTTTCTGTAAGAGCTAAAGGTTATTATGAAAAGAAATATATCGATTGGCTGTCGCAAGAATTCCGCTGCATAGTGGTGTGTTGATGCGCCACATTGGTTAATTATTTACATAATTTAAATAGATGACACTTTATATTGGATTGTCCGGAAAGTTCGTGTCGACTAACTTATATAATTTAATAAATGTATATTAAAATTTAAATCTTCTGCGTTTCAATTTTCCTTCAAAATCGGCACAAACTTTCCGGACAACCCAATATAATAGTTTATATTGTCTATAATCTATCGTAAACGTAAAATATTATAACGTAAAATATATACGAGAGATGTACTCTAAAAAATATATCAATTTCGAAATTTTTTATTGTTGTCGGTATAAATTCCATTTCACAAATACGTATATTAATGCGTATACTTTAATTCTGGAAAAGGATTATCGAATCTGTGAAAGAGAAAAAAGTATTTGTTATTCAAAAATTATATGATTTAGTTGATAATACAAACGGTTTTTAATCTTTTAAAAAGACTGTCTGTATTATCGACGTTTATCACATTCGAGCGTCACTCCAGGGAGTGACAGTTGATAATCAAACTTGGACGATAACATTAAAATCATAATTTTAAATAAAAATCAAGTATTTTATTGAGTTTTAAATATATGTATACAAAACTAATAAATTATAAAATTAGTACTATATATAGCAGTTTATTACTCTTAATCACTTAGATTTTAACAGTGACGCGGACTCGTAGGATTGTCGATCTTTAATAATATCTCGACGGTGATTTCGTTCAATAAATTCGGAGATTTTTATCGATCTGCAATGTCTCAATAATTTGGTCACTTCAGCATTCTTTTCAGCATAAGCTCCAAATTGAGTGCAGTTCCATTGATATTTAAATGATGTTAAGTAAAATGAAACCGATATTAGGTTAATAAAGCGATTCAATCAGTCAGTCCTTCATTTACTCTAATTGGTTGATTCTCTTATGCTTTATTTCTTAAGATGCTTTCCCATGATAGTCAGAATTACGGAATCTCGGAAAAGTAATACGATTAATTAGAATCATTCATTTGTATAATGCGCTAAATTTAAATGATTGAGTGTTACTTTAAATAAAATTGTTTAAAATCGATATTACAACTGCGTTTTCCAAAATTCACTGTTGAAAACATAGATGGCAACTATAGAGTGGAATTGTGGTCATCATGAAATATTTCATATCCAAAATTTAACTTATAATGGAAGTTACCCAGATATCTAATAATTAGATTTGAAAAAAATAACGTCTGGGTAGCTTCCCTTATTAATGTGGAAATCCACATTTAAGAAATCCAAGAATTGAATTAAAAATCAATTGAATTTTTAAAATGTTGTGCGTGGGTATCAATATTTGTGATGGCAGCTGTATGTACAACTGCGCGCTTGAGTTGATAATAGAGATTTCTTACCGACTGTTAAACAGAGCGTCGCAATTCATAATTGTAAAAAAAGGAACGATAATGAAAAATACAAATATGATATCCATAATATGATATCCTAAAATTTCCTTTTATTTTAGATAACAATCACACACACACGCACACACACACACACACACACACACACACACACACACCCACACACACACACATAGAGTTCTTTAGATATCATGATATCGATATAACTTCGTGAGAGCTCACACATGTGGACACGGACACTTGTACATCTCCTGAATATCCGTTAGATAATTGAGACCACGGATATCATAAAATTATTGCAATATCTCAAAATGACGTCTGTTAGACATCCCTAAGATAAAA
>Ga0157364_1006376_pt1 | contig 12109 bp, 5 predicted proteins | sample AttsexASBM2_FD_111476 | JGI IMG/M metagenome (GOLD analysis project Ga0157364, IMG submission 111476) | Fungus gardens microbial communities from leaf cutter ant in Ribeirão Preto, State of São Paulo, Brazil - Atta sexdens ASBM2 | ecosystem: Host-associated > Fungi > Mycelium > Unclassified ...
ATAGATCGAATTATTATTCCCATACTGTAGCAAAAAGTATTAGTGTCAAGAAAGCAATTATGAATATAATTTATTTATTATTGCCTATTTTTGTTTTATTTTTAAATTGTAAGTGCGAAAACATATTTGTCTCGTAATTTTTATATATATCCAAGATATTAAAAATTCGATATAAAAGTTTTAAACATTCGTAACATAAAAAAGCGTTATATATTGTTGCGCGTAATATAAAAATTATTATGTAAATAATGTAATAGAAAAATAGAGGATACAATATCATAAGGCTAGTGAGCAAGAAAGATGGTAGAAAATGTAAGAGGCAAACAATACTTCACCATACGATATTATATCAGAATTTATGAAAAAAAAGGAAATAAACGCGTCGCCGCTTGTGAAATGAGGTACGATAAAAGCGGAGTAGCCGAACCATTTTTGGCCGCCACCCTCTATTTAAACAAGAACAAAGGAAAATCGTCGGCGCAGACGCTGTCATCGAACGACGCGTATAGACTCGAATCGATGTATATGTTGAAAATAGATAATGTCAAGCAGTATTTTAGCTACCTCTTTTAACACGGGTCGATGTAAGATATTTTCTCCCTGGCTCTGTGTGTGTGGCTTCCCTTCGAAAAGGTATATTTGCATATTGTAATTTAGTTTACAATAACGTTATAACTTGCAAAATTCGATTATCGATATTACGGCAAACATTTCAGTCGCTATCGTATGAACTTTTTTTCTTATGAAATTATTGTTTCGTATACTTCAAGATCTTAAGAAAAATTCAAGGTTTTTCTTAAAATGTAAATCTTCCGAGGCCAGAGAAAATCATATTCTTCTTGTACTATCTATTTTTCAACGTTGATATTAATTTTATTTGTAATGTAAAAAATATTACAAAAAACGAAAGTAATCAATGAAAAAAGGTTATATCTCTCATTTTATATAATGAATTTGAATTTTTTTTGTACTCTTCAAAAATTCTCACTTCAAAGAGTCGTTTATTATTTATTTACTGTGAAATTTGTGGAATTACGAGCGATAAAATAAGCTCACAAGAGCACAGAGAGGAAGGATAGTTTAATACGGAAATATTAATTTTGACAGTAGGTGAACATTCAATCACATTATTATGTTGTATAATCGATATCATTGATATGAAATAAATCGCTTCGTCGATATTTCATTTAATGGCAAGCAGTTAGCAATTGATATCATCGTTATAATATAAATCGTTTGATGAAAAGTGATAGCCATGAATAAATTGGCGCATATATTTTTAGAAGTGAATACGAAGCTGCTCCATATTCCGAGCTGTGAAGGCATCACTATTGTTCATGATAAATCAACCAGGAAGAAGAATAAAATTATGGGAATATTACCATCATTGATGTTACATTAATAAGGAGACTCGTATTATATCAAACACATAACGATCTTTTAATGGATTTCTAACAAAAGAGGTGAATGGAAAAAAAATGAAACAAATGTTATTCATCAAATAAGTATGTATGAATACATCTGGATCAAATTGGAATTTCTCATTAATAATGAAAACAGATACTCTGTCATATAAAACTTTGAAATAAAAAATAGAAGGAGATAGTAATTGAATAAGTAATTATAATTATTGGTAATATGTGTTATTGAATAATAATATTAATCGCAAGTTATAAAGTAAAAATGATTAACGCACTTCTATTAAAAAACTTATTTCGATATTGTTTCGTACATACGTAACACTTGACAAAAATAAAATATAATTAATATAATTAATATAATTAATATAATTATTTAGATTATACTTTTCTCAATCAATAATCTCATATGCATGATGCAATTTGACTCAATGAAAAAAAGAGTAGAAATGATACCCTTTCCTATCTCTAGATTGCTGTTTGCCAAGCATTCTTCAGACATTATCCGAATCCTTATGCGACTCACGTTTTATCGGAGAATATCCTGTATCGAGAAGTCGGCGGCACAAATCTCTTCAGCACAAGTATTTTTTGCAAAAGAGTTACCGCTTCGTTACCAAACCGGATTCGGAAACTAACGAACATAGTTTTTCCATATGTATTGCTTCGTGAAATATTCTTTCTACAAGCAATCTTAATATTTCTACTTCATATATATTTAAATTCAACAACTACAATTTGAAATTAAATTTCATGTAAATTTATGAGCAGTACTGACTGTCACTTAAGAGTGAAAATATGTACAAAAGTTATTCCAAGTAAAAAAAGAAAATTGTCAAGAAGTATACATGAATAATTTAAGCAACTTACATGTATATAGTTTTGCATCAACTCATTTATTGTATATAATTCGATAAAGCGTTATAAAATGTAAATTTTTTTTTATTTTACTATTACGAAGAAACGTAAAAATATTTCTGAATATTACATTTGTTTTCAAACTTTTTAATCATTTTGAGTATATTATCTTTGTTTATTTTATTTTATAATATATTGTAAATGATAGATATATGTAAATGATATTATTAAATCAAAATTGATACAAGCTTTCTTTACCAAATCAGGAATAATTTTGTTATAGAATAATCTTTCGTGTGGATAGATGTTGGCAGAACTATTAGACTACGTTTCGCATTTTCTACTTCTAACGTCAGGATCCAAGATAATTGACGCAGATATTAGGAACAATATCTTGCAACCAATAATATGCACATTTTAAAATTTGCAAAGTATAATATATAACTTTCTTTGATCTCTTGATCGATCGGTGCTTTTATCACTGCCGCATCAAGCATCTACCTCAAAGCAGCGACAAAAATACATTTGAAGATAGACTATTTGTAATAAATTTATAAGCGAATTTAAGTACTAATCCTAGTGAAAAGCATTGTCGATCTCATCGCAATAGTCTCGTTAATCGGGAATCTCGATCATAGAAAATTAGTAGTCATCATGGAAACGACCAAATATATACCCAACTCGATAAAACTCTGATGATTCATCATACCAATGTCCAATCACCTTTCAATTGCAATCTCACGGGTCGAATAATCAGAGGAGTCTGTCACACACGAACAATCAAGAACAGTACAGATAAAAAAGGAAAAAAAGAAGAGAGAAAAAGTATTGCATCTTGTCTTGAAAGTAGTCAAAACTAATCGATATATAAAAGTTATAAATGAGTGAAGACGATTTTGCTGCGCAAAGATTTCTTTATGTGCTCGCGCAGAATGAAAGATTTTCAAGAAAGCCAAGAATCGACTGACTTCATAATGCAACTGTATGTAATTTATGGGTTGCTATATTTTCTTGTCCTTGTGTTCGACTATTTTTTATGGATGAGTAAAAATATTGGCTTCCCCCTTTTCAGAATTTCGTCAATAATTTACGCGGCTACATGATAAACAGCTGCAAACTTTGAACTTACTATGTATTCTATCGAAACATAATTTTACGAAACAATATTTATCTGTCTCGCGATGATGGAGATACTCATTGTCATTTAAATAAATTATTAACTAATGTACTTCTTGACTTATTAATTTTACTATAAAAGAAACTGATATAAAATTTTATGGAATATTACAGTATAAATAACCGTGTCGTAAATAATATTCTGTTGTGTCAACGTCAGACCTACAAATTCCGTAAACTACGTTCCCTCGACTACGTTTTTCAGGTTGTATCCGATTTGCGCAATGTATGCGGGAGCACCGCGAATTATTCATAAAGTTCCTTTTGACGCTTGAATGAAATATAGTGCAACACAAATATTACAGCACGAGTATATATCTCACCTATTTAGCATAATCTTCAAAAATCTACAGTAAAATATATTTACTGCAGGAAATTAAATAGAGAAAATTACATTACTTGTGTAAGAGGAGGGCACTCATTTACATCTCAATTAAATTGATTATTTCAAGTACATCGACTGAATTAATAGTAACCTCATAATATCGTTGAAATTCTAAAAAAAAACTTGAAAAAAAAATTTATTGCGAAATTTTTGTAAATTTTAGTAAAGCTTAACGCGTCAAAACGTTCTCTCTCTCTCTCTCTCTCTCTCTCTCTCAACCTGTATAAGTTTTTTACTTATACAGATTACTTCTAAAAAGAATTTATTATCATATTATGATATACCTTGTAATTATTATTCATGATATCGATGTAACATATAAAATCTCATTAATAAAATACAATCTGTTTATATAAAAATCAAAATGAGATAATTTAAACAATTAGAAAAAAAAACATTGGAAGGGAAAAGAGATCGAAGTAGAATAGAGAATATAACGCATAGAAAAGAGAATTAGAAGACTCACTAAAGCAACAGTTCAAACGCAGTTGAGATGTCGCAAGAATCTATATCCTCCATCTCAACCTAGATGAGAAACCTTATTTCTGTGTCCAATTGAATCATCCCTCCTCCGAGAGTGCAGAATACGATCGAGAATGGAATGGAGATAGGATATATCCAGCTTTTACGTGAGATGCAGCCATATAGCCGACTGAGCCGATAAAAAGAACGTCACGTCATATATCATTCGACAACTATGCGATATGCATTCATTCCCACGCTTTAGTATATATATTGATTAATTACTTCAAAATAATGAATATATTGCGCTGTTCGTATAACGTTCGAATATTTATTTATTGAGAGATATTTATTTATTAAATATTAATATGCCGCGAGAATTTACTTTACGCCTGAAATTCTTGGCTATTTTAATGAAATTCTTATATAAATTATGAAAAATATATATCAATCTGCCGAAAATTATATTTTTTGCGTTCCAAAAATTATTTCATTCATTTATCTAATCACAAATAAACGTGTGTCACGTCATAAATAATTTTTCGTAGGCGAAATCAATATAAAGATCAATAGGAAATAAAACCAACTCGTAAAGCGTGTCTTTTGACGATAATAAAACTTAATAAAACTTCACAGTTAACTTCTATCTTATCAGTTCGTGCTACCTTTCTATTCTATCGTGTACGTGAACAGAATATAATATAATACTCACCATTCATATATTCATGTATGCGTTGTACTGTGATAGTATAGGAATAACATATGTACATTTCTGCATATGTATTATACATATGTATCCAGGAAATCATTTGTCTATCTTCATAATCATGTGTTTTGATCACAAAGCAGATAATATGTACATTATATCTAACTTCGCGAATATGCTTCTACATTTCAATATGCTGTTCTATATTCAGTACGCTGTTATAATACTGTTACAAGATCATAGAATAAAGAATAGCCAAGATAATAAAATGCTGTGAAATAGAATAAACTCAGGTAAGATGACATACAGAAAAGATGGCCATAGACTTTTAGAATTACTAAAAAAAATGAATTTAGCAATTATTGGAGAAATTACAGACTACGACCATTTTTTTCTGTGGCCACCCAAGAAAGTTTACTCTATTTTTTTTTATTTTATATTCATTTTTTGTTAACAAAAATTCTAACTCAATCAGATACAAGAGTACTAAATTTAGAGAGAAATATGCCAAAGAGAAAATACTTGTTCATTTAATTAAAATCGATAAAGGAAAAGGTAAGAGGGAAAAAGTATGTATCAGCAAAAGAAAAAAGCGAAAGGAAAATAATTCTTTTAAAGAAAAAAGATGAGGAATTCCAGACACGATCGTCTGTAATAATAAGTGACATTTAATATATCGCAAAATATTCAAGTTTCGCGGTGTTAATAAACGCGCTATAAATAAATGGAATTAATATTTCCGTTCAAGTGACTAAACGTGGAATGAGTTTCTCATACTCAAGAATTCATGGTGTGCTGAACGTGCAATTCGACGAGAGAGGATTTCGCCCGTCCGATAGAAAACCGACGATGAGAAATAATAGAGGGTCAGCTGCACACAGCGGGGATGTCATCAGCAGTCGCGGCATAAAAAGCTACCTTTCCCATACAACATCGTCATGCAATTAACACGGCGTCAAAAGAGTCAAATCTGTCATCAGCGCGCAACACAACAGCTTTCAATATTTCTCATTTGTTCTTCTTAGTTATACATACCGGAAAATTTTTATCCGGTATATATAATGGAAAAATTTAATACGACATATAATAAACCTGACGCGATCTCAGACGCGCGTATCGATTTTGTAACTAAACAGATAGATAGAATAGAGTGACCTGCCAAACTGCAAAAATAATCATGCAAAAATAAAAACTTCGCGAAGAATGCTCGTTCCTTTACGTTTATGAATAGCGGATTTTGGAATAGCTAAAAAATCGATAGTCTTTCATTTATCACGATATTCTAATCATATACATATGCAATGATTCACGAAATTAATCAAATGTATTGCACAATTATCTATGAATGTCTACGACTGACGATTTGAAAAAAGTAAGTCAACAAAAATAGTTTTTTAATATCAATATAAAAAAATCTATGATCTCTAATGTTTTTGAGGTTTTCATGGGTATTTTTTTTAAAGATATCAGAAAGTTGGCCGGTTATTGTTGTGTCTTTATACATTATTAACGTTCGTGAACACCTCGCCCTGAAGTTTCGCGAACAAGGTTCACGAAACGTTGGCATTAGCAACGAATGGATAAAGGCGATAACTGATAAATCTTCTGATATCTATAATCTCTTCATTATAGACATTTTCGTTCATGAATTTTCAAATAAAATTCCTAAGAATTTCATCAGTTTTATGGATTATTATATATATAATTAACTTATTATTGTATTGATTAAATTCATATATTATAATATTGCTTAAAAAAATAAAAAAAAACAGATCTTACAAATATATGTATAATGAATTAAAAGATTGGGGAGATTTTTTATTATAAAAAATTCAGTGTGATTTATATTATATCAAAAATATAATTAAAAACTCGATAATGAAAAGAGAGAAATCAATGCAAAAACGTAAATATGCGACCTATTTAAATGATAAGAATTAGATAAATGCGCATTTGATTTACACACAATTTCCACCGAATATTATTTAAAGCAGTTTTTTATAAAATTGATGTAATTCTCACTTGCCATCATGGTTATAATGAATTCAGCTAATCAGCATGAATACGACTAATCGGCAACGTGAATGAGGCTAATCCGCTTCAATACGATGAAATATCGCGTCCGATTCCGCGAAAGCTCATGATCCTAATCCGCTTTATTTCACCGTAAATACAATCTACACCCGAATGAAATACATATCGCACTTCATATGTATCGCTTTTCTTGTGCATCAGTATCAGTTAACTATCCACATAATGTTACGGTCCATTATAGAAGAAACGTACATCCCTTTCGATTTTCCCTTTCAAGTTTCATTTTCAATGAAAATTATAATGGTCACTCAATATCATACGATAAACAAAACCAATTTTCTTCTAATAATAATATACGATATTTTTGATGAGTAAATTTTCTGTTAGAAATAATATAAATAAAAAGATAGCATTTTTTTCTTTAGATGTCTTACAACAATTATTTTAGGAATCAATAACAATTCGCTGAAATACTTGCGACTAATGCTCAACAAATTGTAATACAGTTTAAATTATTTTAAATATATCTTTTATATATCTTTTATATAAATAATATATATGATCCTTGTCTTTATACATATATAATATTTTCATAAACATATTTTATTTCTATAAATATTTAATCGACTAAATCATACGAAATGGACATTGAAATATTTCGACATCCTTCTACAATTGAAATGGGTAAATTCTATTACTCTCAAGCAGAGAGAAAACCGAGATAGATAGGGACAGGAAGAGAAAAAAATGGAGGGAGACAGAGAGAGAAGAGAAAGAGAGCGAGTTCGAGGCATTGAGCAAAATGTGCGGATTCAGTCGGCGGATGTTACGCGTTTGCGATAATACCGACGAAGAATGGATCTATAAGCGTGGTCTCGCAAAGATATGAGAAGGGTAGCGTGAACTGACGGCCCATCCACTCCGTGAGCTCTTCGGGGAACCATAAAAAAGCTACCCACGTAGATTTTCTCACTGATCGATTATTTGCAAGAGGGGGATCGCTCCACGGCTCGACAAACTCTAACTTCCGGGATTTTGCATCCGCAAAATTCTCACACGTGCTCATGCGGCGTAACAAGTTTGAGGTTAATCTTGTGTGAAGTTTTCGTTTGGCATGATTATTGTGATAAAAATATTTTGTTGATATACATCTACTTCTAAATTCGTTTTCCTTTAATCAGGAATTAATTATAGAAAAAAAAATAGCAAATTGTTTAAGTTATTTATGACTGAGAGAAGAAAATAGACCATCTATTTCCATAATTATTAAAATTCTACATAATTTACGTTTGTTGATTGTTGATAAATGTTGTATAATTATATATTTCGTCAGATAAAAATCACATTTTTTTATAAGATTCAAAATTACGTAACATACAATAACATACAATACTATTATATTTTTATAAAAATCTATGATTCTCAGTTTTATCAAGCTTATTTTTTTTATTATAATCCAATTACTGATATTTTCCCTTGTTAATTATTTCGTGATTAGAAACAGTTCTGATTATCTAAAGTACGAATAAACAGGCACCAAAGTACAAAGTAATTAACTATTAATTATTAACTATGTCACACGATGTCCCTTAAATTGTAATTAATCTATAACGAATCTTTAGAGAGAAATCGTTTTTCATATTTCGAAATCTTAAAACTATACAAAAGAAATATAAATAATCAAAATATATCGCGTAAAAAGAGGATGTTAAAAAAAGACTGACTTGTTCAAAAAAATGTAAGTAAAAAAAATATTTTTTGCAGATTTTGATCTCTTGAATACATAAAGTTATTAAAAAGTTCATTTTTGAGGAACCTCAAAAATTGAGCATATTAAAATTTGTATAAATATATCATATTTATAAAAATACCATGTTTTTCCCAAATTCTATAAACTTTTTAATAGTTTTATCGTATCTGAAAAGTCTACAAGAAGTCAAAATCTACAAGAAACGTTATTTCTTTTATTACCGGCAAAAAAATATTATTTCTTCTACTATCAGCAAAAATTGATCTTTTTTTAGTATCAAAATAATTTACATATATGAGTTTATATATATATATATTATTAACTAAATAAATAACACATTAAACCATTACAAAAATATAAGATAAAAAAGAAGAATACCATATTCTATGAAAAATACATAAAAATATATGACAAGTATACAAAAATCCCACAATATCTAATTTAAACTTTCATTATACATAAATTATTATTATACGTAGGTATTCTACACATTTTCGTTATAAATCATTTTTTTTACATTTAATGTAATTTTATTAATACTTTTTTTAAAACAAAGTATTTCGATCTTATAAATATTATACGATAAAACTAATCTTTCTCATGTGTGCTTTGCGCTTCAATACTATCCATTTATCTCTGATACGCTTTACTACGCGACCAGGTCATGTTAATTTCCGTTTACATGGAAATTCGCCCGATCTGCGTAAAATAATTTTTTACACCGGCGGTAGCCCAGAATCAGAATAGACGGATTATACCTTGGAGTGGCTGCGTCAATTAAGGGATAATCACGCGGTATTAAACGTACGTGTCGTGAGGTGTACGCATGCATCACATACACACGTGTCCCCATACGCGGACCTCGTCGCGGTTACAAACTTGTGTCGGACAAAGTCCAATTCTATCTCGGTACGTTAACGTTACCGAGGGTTGAAAGAGGGTGATAGCGGCGCGGGGGAGAACAGTGGAAACGCGGTGAACAAGAGAAATGGGCGACGGCAACGCTTGAGCTATCTTCCATCTGGCAATGCTCTACCACGACTACATTAGCCGGCTTATCCGCTCATTATGTGGACCGACGATCGCATCCCCGCACCACCGCCAACTCCACGCCCGTTCCTCCCCTCATCAGGGATCAAGAGATGCCTTACTTCCTGAGGTTTTCGCGGTGATATCAATGTCGAGTGGAATAAGTTACGGGACAGCGAATTCATGTGTCATGATTTATTAAACGTTGAAATTATTAATAAGCGAAAAATGGAATCGCTGACAGACAATTTAATAATAGAAGTGCTCTGTTATTTATTTTGATATTTCAACGAAATTTATTTTACAATATTCAACGAGAGAAGATATTTTTCGTCTACCTTTTATTTTTCTTTTCAATATTTGAACAGTTTCTATAATAGAACAGAATTGTATTTTTCAGTCTTTTTAGTTATATTGCGATTTTACAAACATGTGAAATTCTAGCTAATTTTGCAAATGTCTAAAAAGCGTATTCCATAAATTGCACAAATAATTATTGTTATTGTTTAACAAAGGCATTTTAGTTACCGATTTAAATACAAATGATTGCATTTTATAAGCAGACTTAGCCCTCTCGTAATTCTTAATGACAACAATGATATTGTTACATTGTTACATTGCGTTACTTTTTTATCATGTATAATGGGCTTTTTGCAAGTTTTATGGACTTTCTATAATAAGCCATTACTTAAGCTTAAGTCTTAAGCCGTAAGAAATTAATCACAATCGAATGTGAAAAGAATAATCTATGACTGATCAATTTTTTACGACTTAAGACTAAATGGTCATAGCACAGACTCTTGCATAAAGCATAAGAGAACCAATCGAAATTCTTCTTTTCCCTGGAATGAAAGGAAAGAAAAGATACTGATTAGTTGATTCGCTTATGAATTATGCGTTATACAAAAATCTATGCTGCAGCCTTATAGGCCTTCTACAGTAAGCCATAATTATTGTTTTAGTTTAAATCATTAGTTATAAATCAAAAGTCAGAAGCTAAGGGTATATTCACACAAATTTGCATAGTCGCATAACGAAAATTATCCAATCACATTTTACGTGCATCTTTATAAGAGAAATGCGATTGGATAATTTTCTTTATGCATACGTTTATGCGGCTATGCAAGTTTGTGATATACTCTAAAAATTGACGATTGTGATTAGTCAATTTTTAGCTTCTGATTTCTGATTTATGACTAATGGCTTATTGTAGAAGACCCATTAAGCTTAGGTAATGGCTTATTGTAAAAAGCCCATTATACATGATAAAAAAGTAACGCAACAATGTAACAACAGATGACATTGTCATTAAAAGTTACAAAATAGATGCCTTAAAGTACTTTCCAGCAAGAAAACACAGCCATACATTTTTTGACACAGTAAGCACAGAGTCTTGCACTGTGTTAGGGCAAGAGTACAGATTCTTGCATAACGCATAATATATAAGAAAATAAACCATGTGTGTTGTGATGTATCGGAGTCCTTCATTTTCTTTCTTTACATAAAAGACTTTAAATAAAAGACTTTGATTGGTTAAATTTCTTACAATGAAAAAAATGATTTGATTAAAAATGGACATACCAGAAGATTCTTTAATTAAATCGATCAGAATTTTTTGGTTTGTCCATTTTTAACCAAACTAACTATTTTTCTCAGTACTTCTCATACCTTATGCGTTATGCAAGAATCTGTGCTCCTGTCCTAATACAGTGACTTATAGCTGAAACGTTGTTTAGCTTCATTATTTTATCGCTAAAGTGAAATAACGAAAAAGGTCTCACCGAGTATATCCAAACATATCCAAATGTAATCTTGTAACTTCTTATCAGAGTACACTTTTATCACAGTATCACTTTTAAAAAAATAAACAGTAATGAAATGTAAAACTTTGGTATTCGTGCAGAAGTATATATATAAAACGACGATACAATCGAATACAACATTTTAACTATATACGATTGTCAACTCGTAATCATTTTCGATGTTTGAAGACGCAAGATTACTCGGCTTCACCGAAGAAAAGTACGCAAGACAAACGTAGAAGCCATTACGAGACTCCGAACTAACGCCGAAATGTCGCGATTCGCGATTGTTGCGATTGTCGCGAACGATGCGAACTTAGCTGAAACTATGTACTATCGCCAAGGCGCCAACTTGATATATAAATCAAGCGGGCGGGAAAGAGAAAAAAGCACGCGTTTCATTACGTTCAGCGTAGTTAGTATTTCGATAAATCAGAAATATTCTAATCATAATTTGTGTGTGTGTGTGTGTGTGTGTGTGTGTGTGTG
>Ga0157364_1006377_pt1 | contig 12108 bp, 4 predicted proteins | sample AttsexASBM2_FD_111476 | JGI IMG/M metagenome (GOLD analysis project Ga0157364, IMG submission 111476) | Fungus gardens microbial communities from leaf cutter ant in Ribeirão Preto, State of São Paulo, Brazil - Atta sexdens ASBM2 | ecosystem: Host-associated > Fungi > Mycelium > Unclassified ...
ATCAGTAACGCGCAGGTGCATTCTGCAAGCTGAAATTATTACACCGCGACTCGGTGACCAAGAATATATTTGTGCACGTGCAAATTAGATTCACAATTAACAAGAAAAGTAAGTAAAATATCGTGATAGAGAATGAGAGTTCTGCATCAAACAGATCTTAAATACTAACTTGATCTTAAACACTAACAGAATCAAAATTAAGTAACCTTCTTGGAATCAAACGAATCGCAGTCATCGTCATTTTGATTGACACGATAACCTTGGAGAGTACAAATACAATGTCACTAGCAATGACCAGTTAACTATCTGCTTAAAGCAGTTACATCGTCCGTTGTCAGAGGCGTAACTATTGTAGTTAGCAACGCTCACAGGAAACTATTTCGAATTCCAGTCTAGGCTTTTGATTATATTGTTTAAAAACTCATTTTGTGAAGCATTATCTTCTTCATACATAGTTTGTAAACATGATTCAATCATTATTATTACAATAAATTAATTTTATCATTTAATATATAAATATAATAAAAATATATAAAAATATATAAAAATATATAAATTTTCTATCAAATAACTCGTTTATATTTAATGCTATTGCATCCAATTCGAACTGATCAAGCAGTTATGTGTACTCTATATTAAACAGGAATGACACGGCGTGCTTTGAAATCAACTTATAACGCTGTCTGAAAATAAAATTGTGCGATAAAATCCTAATCTGAATAGTCTCGTTATTATCTTTTTTGCTCTTAACTTCTTTCACAAATCTAAAAATTACTTAAAAATTATGCGTATTATTTATAAACGTGTCATTTAAATATATCTAACAGTGATATATAACAGATAAAATTTAAAGATTGATAAAAATGTAATTTTTTGCACTACTTAATTATTACAGTATTAATATGTACAAGTTTTATGTATATGTGTATGACATCTATAAAATAGTGCATCTATTTTATTAAAGCTTGAAATAATTTATATGTCACTATTATTGTTTATATATTTTTCCTAAGAGAAACTATTGTTAATGGTAATCTTGATGATACGAATATGGCGTTATTAAAAACTCGTACATCACAATCAAAGCAATATTTGTTGCAGAAGCACGCACAATATTGTAATTGACCTTGATCTGCATTTATCTGACCTTGGACCAATTTGCCCAAACTTGCTTTCAGTAAGAGACGCCTGTCACTACCAAATTTGGATTACTTCTTTTTTCCCGTATTATGATTGATATATCAGAATAACTTGCATAAGTCTCTAGAATAGTCTCTAGAATACGTATTCCAAAAACGAATAACATAGTGTGTTTTGAGATATATTTTGGAGGAGATTAAGTATATGAATGCGTACCTCTTTAGTTGCCGATTCTTGGAAGGCCTCCTTGGCCTCATTCGCATTTGTGCCTCCACCGGAATAAGTATGAAACCATTTGGCATTTCCACGAATTTAGATCCCAGACTGATCTCATCCCTTTATCCAATCATGTCATATATTTTGAGCGGCTCAATTTCCATAGAACTCGACTATTATTATTCTAATATCGCTTTTTAAAGTACACGAGGATATTTTTATAATGCCAAATATAAAATAATTTTAATTTATGCATTTTTTCTTTGAAAATATTTTGTCAAGTAGCCAATGCAATGGCGCATTAAGAAATTGCTTTTACGACTAACGTAAAAATTGTACGTGCGACGAAAATCAGGAACCTACACCCACTCGGACCTAAAACTGGCCAGCCTGGTCACGGTTGTTGCGAGTCTTGTAAACCGGCTTTGAGTGGTGCGAAAGTTTCTGCGAAAGTCCATAGCTCTCTACAGAGATCCGAATCCTAATATCAATTCTATTTATAACTCCACACTTCTATAAGTAGCGCATTGCAGCAAGAAATATCCATCCGCGTGCTGCTATCGTTCCAGTTACTCAATGTACTCCAGAGATCTTATCTTTATCCAATAAATTCACAATGATACTAATTAATGATAACTTGCAGTAAAATTAATCGAAACGTCAATTAAGCTTTTCACGTTACTCGTTATAGATTTCGTGAGGCAGGGCTTAAGAAGAATACAATGTCAGCAGCCGTGAGGGAGCGAACGACGACGCACACCAGCAGAAAGATCGTGAGTCATGGCGGTCCTATATCTGGCCAGAGAGACGGAGCAGCCACGGCCAGCAGCCTCGAAAACAACTTGGGTAAACCTTTAAATGTGCCACCAGAGCTGTAACCTTATCCATCCGTTGTTCGTTTCCGCTCTTCTCCTTTTTCATCGAGACAGCAATCTTTTTACTTGCGATTCATATTTGCAATTTTTAAAGAATGAATTAATTATGCAAACAGCGATATAATTTGATTATATAATTATCTCGAGTTCTTTCCACTGTTGATTAATATTCTCAAGAATTTATGTAATACGTTTAAAATATAGATCTAAAGCGATGTAAAGCAATGTAGAATTGAACATAATAGCATTTTAATGAAGGTTTTATTGTAGCCGTTCAGACTACTTGGATTCACATCATTCATTTATTTTTCGTTAAAATACTGATGACGTGTTAAATTGATTCATTTGGCTCTTTCAGACGCTCTTCTCGAGGATCTACAGACGAGTGTCTCGAGAAGTGCCACTCCTAGCCGAGACAGAACACTCGTGCCTCAAGTCGAATATAGGGTAGCTGCCAATCCTACTAGAGTGATCTCCGAGGGCAGGTGAGAGAATAAGTTAAACTACAATTTGCATATTTTGTGCAAATAATATTTCTTTATATATAAATATGTATTATAATAAATGTATTATAATATTCGAATAATGATTTTTCAGATCCGTTTCTCCATCTCGTTCGAGAGTGACTACCACTGAAAAATTTGTCAGTAGTGGTCCAATTGGTACATCAAGCGGTATACCAGGATTGGAACATTTGGACGCAGAACTGCAAAATGTGAGTTTTTAAATTAAAAATGACGCATTATTATATATCATAAACTAAATTCAGATTATTCAATACAATTAAAAAGTATAATATATATATATATAACTGTCCACAATTAATTTGAGGAAAATTTTGATTTTATACAGTTCTAATTTTAGGGAAAAATTTATTGCCTGGATAAGTCTCTTTCTCTCTCTCTCACTCTCTCTCTCTCTCTCTCTCTCTCTCTCTCTCTCCTGAAAAATTATGATTTAATAGGTTTTTCATTTTTACTAATATCATTTAATATCACTTTACGAAAATAAACGTATATTACCTATAATTAAAGATTACAAAACATATGAAAAATAAAAGTCAATCTAAAGTGTGAGTTATAGTTTTCTCATTATTGCTCGAGATACAAAGAATGAATATTAGCCCGGGGATAAAATCTAGGAATAGGAAAGAACACGGTAATCTCGAACACGCATCGGATGAAATCACATTGATGTCGACGATGCTGGTTCTTAAATGAAAAAAAGAATGCGTTGCGTGATTAATGCATGCAAGAAACTAGTTTCGCATACCGTCTTGCGCCCTTGCCGAGATCGTTGTGCTGTTGAAGAGAAAACGACTATTTCGATTATCTGACGTTAATTAAGTGAAGCTATTTAATACTATAAAATTCTCGGAACAACTTGTTCGTAATAACCAAGTAAAAAGTAAAAATTCGGAGACATAAATTATTTTACATTATTTAACCAATATATAATTTTCTCAAGATTGTCAAGTTAAAAAAATTGTAAGTAATTTAAATATATGTATAATCGATCTAAAGATTTATTTATTTATTTTTTAATAATCTCGAATAGAATATAAAATTATATTATTTTTAACGCCAATATACTCACTTTGTTACTTAAAAATTAAATAAAGTCTCAGAAATATAAGTATTAATATTGTTTACTGTGTAAAAAAATGTAGATTAATAGAAAATCGATTAGTATCAGTAAATCATTCTACATGTTCATTTATCAGCGACATTAATCAACGACATTATTATTAACAGTGGATTTCCAACACTGTATTATATAAATCAGTCGAAATAGATTGTTAGACGCAAAGTATGAAATCACCTCTACGTTATAACATTCACTGAGCTTTATGCGTCCCGCTGGACGCTACGGCTCCAATTATACACCACGCAGATTGCATCGTTTATGTATTTGCCCCCGGGTTGCAAATGCCGATATATCTAGCGCGAACATTCAATGTTACCTCTCATTATATTAGACACACCATAAGGAATAAGGAGATGATTTTTATATTTGAAACCGCGTCTCTCTCTCGCCATATTCCCGAGAATCGACTTACTATTAAAACAAAAATTCGTTGGTCGTCTAATTGTACTATAATAATCGCTCGCGCAACTGTCTAATTTGAAAGCAAATTATGATCGCTTGATAACTGTAATTATGGCACTCCCTCGCTTTCGCATTTAGCCATTGACCTTTAGCCTTCATACAAAGTTCCGAGGAGTGTTTTAATAAATTAAAAGAATAATGCCTTAAACAGCAAAATGTTGATACAAATTTCAGATTTTTTTCTTATAATTGATATAAAAATTATGATCTCCTTCTTCAGTATATTAATTTTCTAATATATGCGTATATACGAAATACGAATCTTTTAGGATATCAATAAAGATTATAATTTAAATTTTAAATGCATGATGATGTGACCCTTCACTTCAAATACACTAAAATACTTGTAAACATCAAAATATTCTTCATGCATTCTTGATCCGGTCTTTTAATCGAGTAAGAAAGAAAATGGAGAAATGCATTAAAACGTTCTGCTCAGTAATGGTGTTCCGGACAGCTACGTAATTGTAGTAATAATATTACCATTTTACGCGATATATTGAACATTAGAGCATCACGGTGAGGCACAAAATCAGTCTTGCGTGTAACGGGGACCCTGAGGTAGGTAATTGCAGCGTTCGCTCGTCGTATGGCTTGTAATCCGATGTTCAATGAAAATAAATTGGTTTGCTCTTACACTCCTTCATATCAGCCGGATATCTTCAAACTAATGGGCTTGAAGATCTTTAAGCGACGTTGTCTACCGTCGTCAGGAATGAAAGAATGTAACGAAATAATAATGTATAAAATTCACACGTCTTATTTACATATTCTGACAGTTTGCGAAATTATATGTTAAAGTTTCATCGTACACAAAATAGCGCATGTGTATATATACAAAAATAAAAATATAAAATTATAATTTATTCAAGAGTTAAAAGTAATTTATTTTATACGTAATACTCTATTAACTTTATTGCATAGCTGCATGTTTGGAGTTGAGATAAGCATTGGCCGTGATTCGCCCCACGGAATTTAAGTGTTGTTACCGATCCGCCCATGCTTTACACGTGGGACAGTAATCAAAGTCTTATAAGGAGAGTCCGGCGTTGACATTGCCCACGCATCGCACTAATTTGTTACGATCGCATCGTTGCTATAAAAACGGATGACCTGAATGCTTATGCATATTTATGCGAGATTCCGTATTCATGACATCCATCTTCTTCTTGCGTTTGCAGGTTCAACCCGGTCAAACCAAAACAGTAGCCTACAAGCAAGTATCATATCACTATAACAAGGATTTGGACGGGAAATCAGGTGGGAAAAATTTATTAAATTTTATATATATATATATATATATATATATATATATATTTACAATGAGTAACAAATAATATACATATGTTAAAGTTATATAACATTATTACATATTGTGCTGTACGTAACTGGAAAGCATTCTCCGTAGAGTTTAGCGTACTGTCACTGCAGCAAAGCGGATTCCTATTGAATTAACTGAGACAAGTAATACCGCGGAGTCGTGGTGAATAGTACGCGAACGTGAAACGATCAAGGAAGGTAGGAGAGCCGGTTGCTCGTATCACGCCTTTTAAGGCAAGCAATGGCCTTGCAGGTTTACGGTTAATTGATAATGAAAAAAATCGAGCGAATCAAATTTGAACCTTATTCGTATCTTTCGACGCGATTCTAGTTATACTGTGCGAAGAATATTGCAATAAAGCGAGTGAGATCATGTCATTATAAGTTATTGTTGCTTCTAAAAGAAAGCACCCCATGACTGAAGTTTCGAAGTCGCGTTGCCGATGTAAATTTTAATAAAAATATTCTCAAATATACATGTGTAGAAGGATTTTTAACGCAAATGAAAAATTTGGTAAAAGTAATATTGAAATAATGGATTAATGTTTAAATTAGATAATAGATAGTAAAATTAGGAAATTCGCGAATTTGATATTTTTATTGCGCTAAAAGATTGTCCATCGTCTTGTGCTTTTCGTGCAAAGTACTGATATTACATTTCTTCAACATTATTAAATTTTATTTGCACTAAAAATTTTTTTAAATCTATTCGTTTGAGACATTTTCGGGCATTTTCAAATATAAAAATCGGTAAAAAAAATCTTTTCAAAACTTCATTTATCTTTACTGTGAAGAAGCATGTTAAGAACAAGAAGATCTTCCGTGTATCTCTGTATTTGGCAGAGACGGTACGGTCGTAGCTCATATATGTTCTTTGCGGTCACGCATAACATACAAGCGTAGCCATATTAGGACCTCTTATGGCAGAAGGCTGACCCGATTTTTTCATGTCTCCGCTCTTCTGAAAGAATGAAAGGTAAGAGAAAAAGACCGTGGGGGAGGTAGAAAATATGTAGACACAAATTACTATAGTGGAAGGACGAGGAGACAACGGTTGGTGAGAATCCATTACTGGTGTAGTAACACTATAACTCTTATAAGATAAAATGAATCAAAACAATTACAACGTAAATTACGTCGCAACTTATTAACACTTTGTTATTTCAATCACTTTATAAATTGACATTGATTTAAAACTTTTATTGCGCTGTTCTTCTAAATTTATTATCGCGTTTTTGACAATCACAATGATAACATAACTCGATGATTTATTGTTCCAGATTCATGGGGCATATCAGAAAGCAAACAGCCTCTCACTAGCGCGCCCTTGATGTGAGTACATAGTTCTGTCATAAGTTCCAAAATACTTTTGTTTTCTGAATAGATGCCAAGAAACTAAGTCACGTAACATATACTTTCCGTTAACTCGTTACAGTAGAAATAAATTCATATTTCTCAATTGTCTGTAATTTATATATGAAAAAAGAAATTTATTACGGATGATGCAAATTATTTCATCGTCTACAACTATATTTATATCTATTAAAAGTTCGAAATATTAAATGTAAAACATTAATACAGGGACGACATCCATGAAAGAACATATGAAGAGAGTAAAACTGCAGTGAGTCCATATACATATCAAAGTCCAGAACCGATTATTAAAAAATCATTGGTCAACAGAGAATTGGTGAATAAAATTATATTGTTACAACTGTTTTCAGACATTGATTTTTAAGTAATATTAAGTGAAATGGACAATTAACATTAATAATCATATTTATATCAGGTCTATGGCGATAGTTCAACATCTCGTTCGAAACAGACTTCCCCTCTGCCAGGAACTCAGAGAGACGTCAAGATCATTCACGAAAGCAGTATGTAATTTATGTAAATTATTAAAGAATTTTAACTATTTTCTAAATTTTCAATAAATGATCTTTCATTTGCCTTAGAAGATTATCAAACTGAACCACGATCAACTCAAAGTACACAAGAATACAAAACCATCGAGTATGGAGTCCCAAGTCCATCGATACCAATCAATCTGGCACCCGGTCCAAACACAAAGGTAACTACTACCATTAAAACGTACACCTACGAACTACCGGGAGCACCGGAGACATATTTACCAGGTAGCAGTATACCAGGGAGTGTCGTGCTGCCCGGTGATCAAACGATCACTTACACACTACCAAGAACCACCACCACAGACAAGACAGTCACCTATCAGACCATGACGGAGAATGTGCCGGGACATCCTAGTTCACCGATCAGATACTCACCGACTGATATCACTGAGAAGTCTAAAACTATACACAAGGAGTCGAAATTTTATCGCGAGGAACAGCCTTCCTATGTTCGCAACGCTCCACCAACGAACATGGAAACCAAGACTACCGTAACCGAAAAATATTATCATGTTGACGGTTATCCTAATGGCCATGGACCGAGTGATCGCCCAGATTATTCTGGGAGTACGTATCAGAATCAACCGCCTATCGTAAGCGAACATACTAGAAGCATTAATCGGTTCGAAGAATACAGATCCGGCAGATCACCGTCTAGCGGACATTATCCCGACAAACCAGATACTCCGACCAAAACGAGTTATTATCCACACCAGGATACACAGTCCGGTACAACGATTTATAAATTTTCGAATACTGTGACAACAGTACCGCCAAACAAGAACGCCGATGATCACGAAGTCCTCCTGCCGAAACCGTTTCCAATTGGTACTCAAGTGTATCCTGCTAAGCCAATTACCAATGGCGAAGGACCACCGACCAAACTGGAGGATCTCATGGCTTCGTTCTCTGATTCTGAGGTAATTTATACTATATTAGTTATTTGTACGATGATGATCTTATGTATGTATTTCGTTTGTTCAGCGAGAAGTATTGGAAGATATAGAGAGACAAGAGCGTCGAAGCAAAAAGGAATCATCGACTACAAAGAAAGAAGTTGATTTTGTCCCACATACACCACCAACAGTTAAAAGTAAGAATGTTGCTGGGCCACCAGTCTATTATCCTCCTGGTTCGGCTGAATTCACCAAGAAAGAAGAAAGCGCAGCTATGTCACAATCTAGCGTAAGATTCTATAACTTTATATGACAAATATTTAATGTATTATAAAATAATCTTTACGATATCTTATCAATCCTTCTATTCATTATTTTTCAGGGAGGATGGCAAAAAGCCAACGAAAAATACGAATACGAAGCTTCTAGCAAAAGTAAAAGCAAAAGCAGCAAAGGAGGTGCTGTTGTTCCAGTTTGTCTTCCGTTATGCTGCGCGTTGCCATGCGTCATTATGTAACTTATTATTATATTAACAAATTATATTAACAAATTAATGAAACACACACATTTGTTATCATAATATAATCAAAAGAAATTAGAGAAGAAACTAATGCAAAAATGTGTAGTTTTAGAGCAGTTTTATAAATTTCATAATATTTCCTTGCCAATATAAGATTCGTTCATTTGAATTATATACATTATGCTTTTTCTATTTCTCTATCTCTTTAAGTCATATATCTATTTCACTTTAAATTTCACTTAAATATTTATGGTAAATATGATTTAAAAAAGCAATTCTACGTATGTGTTAATATTTAATAAATGATAGAGATTATATAATAAGCAAGTAATCAAAACAAATGCTCTTACATGAAAGTGAATGTTAACGAAGTAATACGCTTTATCAACATATTTATAAATATAGCAGGAATATTTTGGGAAGCTTATTTATTTTATTTTTATTATTACAAGTATTATTTGTTTCAATGGCATATTATCAAATATTTTTAAATGTAATGCAATATAACATTTACTATAACGGAATGCATAATACAAAATGTTATATCTAGTGCTTTCTGTACATTTCTCAAATTTATTATTTTGATATATAAATAAATATAAATATATATAATATCACAAAATAAATAATAAAATTAATTAAAAGCACATAACAAAATATTTCATTAAATTGAAATTTTTATTGGTACGTAAATATATTTCTGTTTCTATTTACATTAACTATTCCAATGTACATGCAAAAAATGTAAATTATAACATTAATTAAATATCTAAATTAAACTGTAAAATACTCTTATTTTTCAAATAATAAAATTCTTTCTAACTGACAAACACATGATGTTTATAAAAGTCATTTTGTATGCAAAATACGTTAAACTTTAAATTATTTCAGAAATTACTTTAAAAACTGACTTGCTGAAAGATAAAGTGATAAATCATGACAAATGTTGTAACAAGTAGGATAAATAAATTTTAATTATACTGTACTACCGTGAATTATGGTGCTATAATAATTTTAATATGTAAAAAAGAATCATGTGAAATAGAAAATATTACTGCAAACAATTATGCACATAATATTGTATATGGATTTAAATATTATTTGTAATTATATGTAAAAATTATGTCATACCGTGACATATAACATTGCATTGTATATGTATCAATGTATGGTAATAATAAGTTGTACTTTAATAAATTTACTGAAAAGTTTTTTAACAATAACTTTCCATTCATGGGATTCGTCCATTATACATTTTATACTTCCAGAAATTAAATCTTTTAATAAAAATAAACTGCATATACTACAGCCACACAAAATATAGTATCCTAAAAAACAACATGTAATTAAGTAAAATAAGAACATAAAAATAAAATATTTGAACATTGTATAAACAATAAGTTGAACTAAAAATTTAATGACAACAAGTTTATCCTTACATTAATAAAACTGTCATAGGCATATGTATCAGCTTCTGCATCCCAAATACATCTTGTACCTATTTTTACACCAGCACCATGTTGTTGTCCCAAAACTACATTGACGATATATTTATACCTCTTAAACTGTAAGTCTGTAAATATATAAAAAAGGCTGTATAAGCAAATACTTATATAGGACTTTAAATGTGATAATTAATATGAATTTGCATTGTATACATATAAAAAGATATGTATTACCTTTAATTTTTCTTTCAATAATATCCGCTATATCTTTGGTCCATTGGACAGCTGCCTGAGCGTCATATGATTTCGTAGCGAGTTGCTCAAACAGTACATCATGTATTATTTCTTTTGCACTCAGAGGTTTGAACCTATGTGTGTTAAAAGTATTTAAATTTTAATTATACCTCTTATAATTAAATTTAAAAAAATATTAGCCACATCAATTGTGCCATTAGTTTCACACACTAATTAATAAAATGATCTTTTTATGACTCTTTAAAAATTTAAATATAGGTTCATCATGAATGTAAGCTAAACTACGTACTTTTCATGAAGATGTGGCCGAATTTGATAATAAAGCGGTTGTTGAACTGTTTCTTCAACATCATCTGGAACTTCCAAATTCACATTTTTCTTTTCTTCCTCTTCCTGTGCCTCTTCCATTGCTTCTTGCACCGGCTTATGTCTCACAGAATTTTGCATTCGCTTCATCTCTGTTATTTTTATTATGGATAATTTATCAATTTCTTGTCAGATCCTATTAATTATGAGCATATTCGAAGTTGTTTATCTACAATAGCAACCAATATCAATTATTGCCGATCGATATCCCGGCATGTTCAACAACTATGATGGAACATAATGCAGCCAGTTCATGGAACGTGGATCCCCCCGGAGCACATCTGAATTCCTTCCGTGAACAAAATCAAATCTTAAGTCGTCTTGTAATACCTGATTATTAATTTGCTGGATCCAAGTATCCAACAGTAATAAATTACATTGCTGCTTAGCAATTGTACAGTTGTTTTATATTTTAAACTCTCTCGCGCAATCAATAAAGATGAATCAGCTGATCTAACATGCTATAGATTTTGCTATAGTATATACAGAGAGAAACCTGAGAGAGGACATAAGGGTCTTTTTCCTGTAACTGCAAAATATTACTGCCATCTGAAGAAATAGATGCAAACTACACAATCCATTTTTTTCGGTGCTTCTGATGATAAATCGCTTGAAATCTCTATTAATTTAATAGATTTATTTCAGCGATTTACTTTTATCAAGAGTACCTGATTTATTTCCGTAAGAAACATATACAATTTGTTATAAATATACAATTTTACAAATACTTTCTAAAGAATGTACATAATAATAAAATATACATAAAAATCATTTAATGTTTATATGCTTGTGAAAAATGATGAAAATTAATCCAGAACACGAATGATTCAACGTGTATATAGTAATAGGATATCCAAAATTGAAGTAGTGTATACTAAGGGTTAAATAAAGTTATTTAAAGTATATATTTTAAATAAAAAATATAAAAGAATTATTTAGTATTTATTATTTTAAATAACTAAACTTCTGACTTGTTTAGTATTTTAAATAAGTTTCCCGAATCTATTTTATATTTTTTATTTTAAATAAGTATCAGTTTTTTTACAAATTTCTATG
>Ga0157364_1006378_pt1 | contig 12108 bp, 2 predicted proteins | sample AttsexASBM2_FD_111476 | JGI IMG/M metagenome (GOLD analysis project Ga0157364, IMG submission 111476) | Fungus gardens microbial communities from leaf cutter ant in Ribeirão Preto, State of São Paulo, Brazil - Atta sexdens ASBM2 | ecosystem: Host-associated > Fungi > Mycelium > Unclassified ...
CACACACACACACACGCACGCACGCACGCACGCACGCACGCACGCACGCACGCACGCACACACACACACACACACACACACGCACGCACACACACACACACACACACACATACACATACACATATAAAGCTATTTTTATGGCTGTAAAGATTTATTCAAATTGGATTTTATTTAAATGCATTAATTTATATCCATCTGTAAAAATTAAAATCGGCAATTCTATTCAAATCACATATTATTTTGAATATAATAGATTATTTTCTAGTTATGATATATATTAATATATACATATATAATGGAAAACAATAATTGATTAAGAAATTATTAAAGAATATATTAATTCTTTTTCTTTCCCCTCCCTCCCAATAAACAATAAACTGACGTTAATCGTCATCACTTTGATGTTGAAACGACATTAAAAATGTCATTTTGATATTAAAATAACAATAATAACGACAAGTAACGTTAGCTTGTTTATTAAATAGTATGATCAAAGGGATCAATATATTCAAAAAAATAATAAGTCATACTCAAAGTAAGCTTATTTCAAATAAGTTTACTTTGAGTATGACTAAATAATGAATGAAGTAATTGAAGATGCATTAGTAATTTCAAACAGAACATAATATTTATAAAATATTTATAAATATTTATAAGGCTTATTTTAAATATTTTGTGATCTTAAATTGCATAAATTATAAACATTTATTATAAATATCATGAAATATTTATTGTAAATCTTGTAAATGCTATGGAAATACTTATAGAAATATTTATTCATGTTTATCATAAATATTACATTAAATATTTAGTCTATCTTTTAATAATATTTCGAATAAAACTTTATATAAAATATGTATAAAATATTTATATAACATTTTAAAAAATGAATAATAATAAATATTTATCGTAAGTTCTGTGCTCTGGGATATGACATACTTAGCATATCTTTTCCTAGAGTTTTATTCCGCTGACACATTTAAAACTAGAATATCCGATCAGCGTTTAATCGACGATATTAAAAAATACTAAATGTTTGAATTAACGGACAAAATTATACATTGACTAAAAATGCATCTTAATTTCTTGAAAACAATAGATCTTAAAATGACCGAATAATTTCGCAGAGAATGTGTTAGAACGTGTTTGGAGTTTTAAATCCGCGTGCGTGCGTACATGATATTAACGTTAACATAGTTACTCGTGCATGCCGGTACGACGTCCATGTGACCATTTTACACGTGTAATGCCATACACAATAGCCGTAAATGGTATCAACAAGTGGATGCTTAAGTGCCATTATGAAACGTTGATTATGGACATAAACCATATTATGTATTCGTAAGTACATCAAGATACCGTGCGTTTCTTCCTACAATTACCACACTAGCATTTATTATATAATATAATCGAATAAGTATAGCTGTGGAAGTTAATGCGTACGTTCTTTTATTTTACGAAATATTTGTTAAATTATGCGAGATCATCAACGCAATATTATTTGCCGGAATTCTAACATATAAATTGTTATATTAAATACTTTTAATATGCGAACGAACAAAGTACATATCTGATGCAGCTTATAGGTACACAAATCTATATAAGTCGTGCCCACACATAAACAATCAATGCTCAAATCGATCGATTAATACCGGCAATAAATGTTTATGAAACGTGAATCATTCGACTGAGTTTATAGAGTTTGAATGTTTTATTATTCTTTCCATATCATTCCTATAGTATATTCAATATAAAGACATCTTTAACATTCGAAAAATAAATAGAATTTCGGTAGTACATTACTTAATGATATCTGATGTTTTATTTGTACAATACATTCTGATCCGACCGATCTACTTGATATATTCGTTTCCTCGAAACGGTACAAGCTCGAGCGTTGTCTTGGTAATGTTTCTTAAAAGTTAACATGATTTATATACTCGAGAATACGAATGATGTAGGCAATGTTCGCCCCTCGAAACGTGTCCCCTGTAATCTGCACGCCAGCAATTTATTCCGACCGAGCCGACCAATTATGGGGAAAATGGCGAAGAATTTGCGAGTGCCGCACATGCAACGCACGCACACCATGCATAATATGTGGCAAGGGTAGTCGTTAAAGACAATCTGAGCTTTCCATCTCTCGATATTGGCTCAGGCGCAAGAACCATGAGACAGAGTGCAAGAAAATTGAACAAAAAACACCGGTATAATGAGCATATGTCGGTTAAATTGTCGACTACGATAACTATGGCGACCTTACGATCAATATTTTCAAAGTTGTCCAATGTAGTAAGGTGCGAAGTGTCGCATAGAAACTTATCTGTATTTCGATGTCTACTATTTCGTTGATTCCACCGATTGTGCCAAAGTACAAATTTGATATCATAAACGTTTCTTTTTTTCCGCTTTTTACACGATATAATAGCGAAAAAAATCGGAATTCTAATTTATTTTAATTTAATAAATCTTATCTTTATCATGTTGCTACGCTGAGACTCGCAATTTAATTAGAATTGTAATTTGCTATGATAAATACAAAAGCGATAAATTCTGAATAAAATCTTTAAACATATTAAATTATATGTTTAAAATGTATATATTTTTAATCAATTTTCCTGAGTGTAACGTAAAAATTTTTTCTGGAATTTATAATAATAATTATCATATAAAATTGTATAATTTTGTACTTACCAATGAATGTTGGTAGCCATTATTCTTCTTCATGAAGGATTTATGAAAACTTTTAATTAAATAATTTTAACTTTTCTTATCACACATTTTAAACACTCACACTTCACATAAATTATAATAAGGAAGTAATAATTTTTCTAATTATAATATTACAGAATGCTAAAAATTAATTTGTTAAATTAATTAATTTGTCACAGAACGAAACTTTTAGAAAGATAGATGCTATTGGACATGCAAGAAGAAACTGACACAAGAAAGTTTATACTTTGATATATCCCTTCTAAGTCAGGCAAGGATTCTCGCTATTGGTCACAATATACCCTCCACAACTTCGTTTGTTTCGAGAAAAAAAATACCTGGTACGGACCAAAAGGCTTTAACTCTCTCTCTATCTCCTTAAAAAATGAAATCTTTATGACCGTCCTAACGACAATGATCTCAGCGGAAACATCGTTGACGGGAGTTCCTTAAACCGTTTATAACAGTAAGTTAATCGTAATACTTATAATCGTAATACGAATCTGTAACGCGAATATAATTATTAATTATAATTTCTCATCAGAAATAAACAGATTGTCGCACATCACTTTGCTGCAAAATCACTTTATTCGCTGACAAAAACAGGTATTTTATGATCGATACAATTTATTGTAATCTATCATCAAATCGTTTGCGAACAATTGACAAATGTTTCCCATATAGGATATCGAAGTTCTTCAGTCGGATATGCGCAAGCAATTTCTTAACATAATGTTACAAAGTTTCTAACATCAACGATCTACATTGTTGCGCATGAGAGGAGCGAAGCCTCATAAAGAGCAAAGAGATATGATCTCAATTAGCTCAGGCCAAAAGTACGGAATGAAACAGCCGATAAGAACCCGACGACGTGTTCCATTTACGGTATGCAGCTTTCGAGGTGAGTTTTTCTGCCATTTGAGTAATTTCTCAAATATATTTATCACATCATTATCGTTTTTTATTTTTCTCACAAATTTTTCTCAAAAATAATTCAATATTTATATGAAGTTGAACGGCGTACATATATTTAATTACCAGTTATTTCTGAGAAAATTAATGTAACGTGCTAAGCTGTAATAGCAATAGATCATTAATTAATTCTAGTTACGAGATATCTACATCGAAGAATACTCGAGGGAAATTTAAGCAGTAAAATAAGAAACGGTTTTCATCAGTAGCTTGCAGTATCATAACTTTCATATATTTATTATAGTGTAAGGAAATCTTTACAAGAAATATAGAAAGAGATATAATATAATACAAAAAATACAGGCATAAAGTTCAAATAGATATTAAAATAAATATTTGAAAAATACGTTCTAACATAATAAAAAAGAATTTGTAATTTTTTTTAATTAAATCGTTATTTTGTAATCGGCAAATTTTCGTTAAGAATTCCATGATGGTAGGAACCGGAAACTGTTGGAATTTAGAACGATAAAGAAATAATTCGTGGAAGGCATTGCTGCTACTTGCACGTAATACAGAAGAGGCTGATCTGACCCTGGCGCAACCAACGTCTCTTCGCAAGACTCGGAAAGTATATAGTGTGGATGTAATGTTACAAGCACAGAGAGATAAGAGACCGTGAGACTGTGGACCGAGACTGGGGTAATAAAGTTAGCGGCGTATAACGACCGAGATGTGAAGAGCGTGGTTCACGTTCCCTGTTGTTTTCGTCATTCGCGATGTTTTAATGTAACCGGTGATTCGTTATTGCCAAACATTTTTCGGTCATCTCCACTTAACAAAATTTTTACATATAAGAAGTAAAAAAATTTTTTTAAGACAATAAATAAGTAATAATAATAATAATAATGTAAATTAAATTAATTACATTGGAGAATTGCGTTTTTCAAAATGCAATCATATTAATTTTGTTTCACACGTTACTTTTTCTCTCTTCTTTTTTAATTCTAGCTGAGTCTTACATCACACACGAATGACATCACGTACGAGGGACACGAAGCGCACCGTTAACGATATGCCTTTGGGATACTTAGTTGTGATCTACGGAGAACAATGGCGTCGTTGTATTCAGACGAGAGGGTCACTGCTTCCGCGCCTTCATCCATTTATACGTTTCAGTTAAAGTCCCTAAGGGACTTCGCCCTTCGCCCTTCGCCCGTTTCTTGCTTCGCGTAGGCAGTACGATCCTTTGGATCTCGTACCACCGACTCCATGCCTACCTCCTGAACGCCAGGGACCAACGAAACTAATAAGTAAGGGCAGAGCAATGGGATAGAAGACGGTGCGCTGGCGAGAAGACATACATTCGAAGCGACATGGATATATGTACGTGATGTGCGGATATACATGACCGTTCGTATGTACGCAATGCCGTTGGTAACCTTAACCCCGCGAATTAATATTCCATATGTGCCGCATGTACGAGGCTTCGCGGATTACCAATGGCGTGTCCGCGCGGGGAAACATCCTGGACCCTCCGGAAACACCAGGCAAGGACAAAGAGACCAGGACGGGTTTCACCACCGAGATCTATTTCATTCGTCAATCAGACAATACCAGATCCTAGCTCTCCGCCTACCATGGAGAATAAGATTCTATAAAGCGGATCAAGGCGATTCTAACATCAGGGGAATATGCTCCAAACAACTGGTTTCATACATTAACGGAAACTTGTGAACTCGTATCTTTGTGTAGAAATATGAAATATGAATAACAAATGTTCAATAAAAGTTTTCAAAAATTCGATCGTGTTACGAATAGCTGCGAAATCATATTGTATTCAATCGTTCAATCAAATATGCAATCGTTATTTTTTAGTTTGTTTTGATTGAACCGTGATAACGTTACACTTTGTACTCCAAATTGTTGGAAAAATACAATCATACTGCTCAAATAAATTGCTCAAATAAATTGTAATAATATACATAATAAGTTTTTCTCTTGTTATGTTGAACATTTTTTTTAAGTTATTTCTGACAATGTATTATTTGTGACTTCTTTTTTTATCTTAAAATAGTATTATATAAAACGATCATTTTCGAGACGAAAGGTGCGCGATACAAAGTAAAAGGGTGCGATACACCAAATACAAACGGATTGCAAGAGAAATGGGTGATCGGCAAATAGGAAGAGAGCCTAGGGGACCGTGACGCATAAACCGATACGGTTATTTCCGAATATCCGCAGCCATACGCGACCACTCGATGCCTCCATTTCAATGTTCCACCCTTGCAAGCGTAAAAGTGGTGAAAATTCGACGAGATGTATAGGAATGAAAATTTAGAAGATAGAAACAAAAGCTTGTCATCCTCATGTGCCGAAATTAACTATCAAAATGTAAGTTTTTGCAAGTAAAAAAAATTAATTTGGCGATTCTTTACACTATCTTATGTCCTTTTTTTCTTGTTTTCATGTTTTGATAAGATAATTAAGTCGAACAATTATACAAACCTCAAATGAGATACCTAGGCTCTATGTGATATCTCCTATAAATTTGAGCTTTGCATTAGAAAAGTAAGGTTGCGTCTATTTTGGATATGATAATGTTTCGCTGAATATTAAAGGTAACAAGGAAATAATAATGAGAAAAATTAAAACATTATCATGTCTCTATTTCTTTTATCATGAATATACATCCATATAGACTACATTCTACATAATCTATATCATCGAGATTTAAGTCTACTGAAATTATCCCAGTTTCATCTACCTTTGCAAAATATATATATTTTTTTAAATACTTCATACATGAAATGATTTAAACGGATTATACGTACGGTGATAAAGAAAGTATTAATAAAATGATAAGAATTTTATTACAGGAATAAAAGAAGCATTTATAATTACAGGAATAAAATAAGCATCTATAATTTACTATATGTTTTTATTTCGTTTGTAATATCATAGATAGCTTACGAATATAATTCTACATCAAGTTTTGAAAATGGATACATTTACATTCATTGTCAATGAATTACCACCTCACTCGCCATCATCATCGTTATCATCATCGTCGTCAATCTCATCATCAGCTCTCGTCGTACGGTATAATACTAATCATTAATAGTCAAAAGACATGAGATTTCTTTATTCCGTTACTCTTATTACTTAACGTGGTTGGTAGGTAAGTATTGAAGGACAGCTACGCTCGCTTATCGTTACATTATTACGTTAATTGGGTATCATCGATACGTTAAGACCCGCGGATTCATTCGTCTTAATTAATTTTCTCTTGCGGCTCTTCATTCATTGGGCGATGTTAATGTAATGGTGGTGTTTAATATTTACATCGAGAATTGTTGAAGTAATACGGCTTTCCATCCATTCGATAGACGCAAAATTAAAAGATTAAATTCTGCACCTAGATTATTTCAGTAAGAGAATATAAGCGAAAAAGATTCGAGTTAAATTAGAATTAATAATTAACTTTTCTTACTTATGAAGTTTCGCAATACTATCGCGTGACATCACGAAAGAAAGAGATTGCGTTAAATAGGCTTTAACTTTGAGCAAAGAAATTGCAGAATCTCGGAAATGAATATTTTTATTATTCAATTTCCATCGATATTGATAATAAAAATGTGCACAGGCCCGGTCTTGTTGCTTTCGTTGTACAAAGTACAATAGCGGCATCATATTTAAACAATAAACAACACTTAACCAAACAATCGGGGCAGAACAAATGTCCGTTAGACATAACTCTCAAATTTATGTGAACAATTTCGAGAAATTTTTCTTTAATCAAAGCGTTCAGGAAAAACAATGAAATGTTGTGATATCTGTGTAAACTTTTCACGCATGGCTTCCAAAAAAATAAGATCTTTGCTCTGTCCAATCAAACACAATGAAGAGCATTTTGCATTGGATGTCTCCAAGTTTCACCAAGTAACAAACGCGAAAGAAAGGAAACTATAATATATATGCGAAACCGCGCTGTCATAAGGAAAATTATTAAAAAAGCTGCCACAACAAAAAAAAATAACATTTAATGTGTATATAAAACTCATTAGTTTATCACTTTACGGAATCAGTTGTGAGCAACGTCAACGGCAAACAATTATCAAAAATAACAACAAAGACAATCAACATATTCTTGCGAACAGAAACATTTTAAATATATTCAACATCGTTTGATGTTATTTAGATCCCAAATAGCAATCAGTTTAACAGTTAATTTTTGCATACTCACAGTCGATTCCAATCTCAAGTGTCCAGATTTTGTGTTCACGCTAGCCGAACACATGTTAAACTAGTACACACAGGTCGAATGGACAAATGCAATAAGTATAATACAACCAGTTGCGCGAAGGACGAGATTGTTCCGTACCAATCATCAGTGTTTTGTTGCCAAACAAGAAGACTAGAATTAGTTTCTTTTTTCAGCATTTTTTTCGGCGAGATATTTAAACAAAGTCGTTAGTTTAGAAATTGCGGTACGCAACGGCATCATCATCTTCGAGTATAGAGAATATTAAAAATCTACATAATATATCTATATAAAAAAATACACATCGAAACAATATAGAAGAATAAGCAAATATTCACACTACGCTATTATTAAAAAAAATTCGTCAGTACCTTTCTTTTCACATTAACAAAAACAAATATACGAAAAAAATACGTAAAATAAACAGCTCATAAATAAACAATGACATCTATAGATAAAGAAAATATAACAAACAATTTTTTTTCATATCAATCTTACATTCCGCCAGACGGATTCGGCTATATTTGTTTTATAAACATCTTTTCTTTTCATCTTTTAACCAATATGCGACGCTTTTCGCAAAGAGAATGGAACAGGTATAACTAATTTCAAATTTGCCAATAGATTCCCATTTGCTTAAAATAATACGATGTGATTTATGCTGAATATTTCATGCTCTCGGTCTCCTCACACATACACGCGCACACACGTTCTTTCTTTCTCTCTTTCTCTCATCTTGTTCAATCATTACTTTCGCATCTATGTCTTCATGCAATCCTTTTTTTATTCAAACAAAATCTCTTCCACTACTCATACGCGCACATTAAATGTTACTACATCGTTTAACCAATGTTTGAGCCACACTCTAGTGTTCGTTCTATACTTATTAATTCGGATAAGAGAAGTCCTCGCGCGGGGATTGGGAAATGGAAATTGGAGGGGATTTGCTTCAATAAATATTTTTGCTTTAACGTCGAAGAACCGGCCGTGGCCACGCGAATTCAAGAAAGACGTGTATGCGAGTTTTGGCAAGTCGGGCAATGTTGTACTACTAACATTAGTGTTTCCTTTTTTAATGTTTCAGTAACTATACTAATCGGTACTATCGATTCGATATAGTACACATCTACGATAATGATAAGATTAGAGCGAGTATATAAATGACAGAGAGGTAGAAGCGGAAGGGAAAAGGGAAAAGGAGGAGGATAGATTGAAGGAATACGGAGAAAAGAGAAGAGGATGGGGAAGCATTTATGAACGTTATATGATATGATTATGCGTCAGTTATTTGGAATAATATCCTATAATCATATAGAGTTGCTGCAGCTAGCTTAGATATAAGCCAAGAGAAAGCTTCATATGTGGACGGCGCCCGCACAATTTTTACTCTAAATTTTCCGCCTTATCTCTCTCTCTCTCTCTCTCTCTCTCTCTCTCTCTCTCTACACTCTTCCGATCCATGCGAAAGATTCGAGAAGGGATCTCGTTGATTAGGATACATCAGATGCAGTCTAATTCACGTAATTTAAAAAATCACGAATTAAATCGATAACACTTTCTAAGAGTATCTCTTACATAGCTGTGATGCCAATTTCCAAACAAGTTGATTGTTTTTGTTTTAAAGTTACTCGTATACCCATTGTAAAATTATAAAGTCAGCACTTACAATGCTCGTAAAAATTCCGCCAACAATATTTATTGAAATTTTCCTCAAATAAAGTAATGCAATCACACACGACTCATTAACTTGTTAAGATTTTTTATTCAGGGCTTTCTGGAAGAGAAATGCGTAATGGTGTAAGAAAAATTACTAATTTTCATCGTCGATCCATTTCTCAAGTCCAACACTATGATCGATATCTGACGTAGGCGCGCAAAAATCGACGCGACTCGATGCCATCCCTTTTATTCGCCATACACTGCCTCGCTAGAATTAAGGACTTAATGTATAATCGTAAATAGAAACTAACACGGCCGCCATAAATCTCATCGCCCCATACTGTACAAATTCTTCGGACTAAGTTTAATAATAATTATTATTACGCATTACGTATATCTCTAATTTGTCGGACGTATCGGCGCCGCCATCGTCGCAGTACTTGCTGCTGCCATGTCACTTAATAATTAATGGTGTCTGTAGCAATAACATCAAAACATAACTAAGCAATAATAATTCATATTTAATAATAATAATAATAATAATAATAATAATAATAATAATAATAATATAATAAAACTAATACTCCGCACATCCGCCATGTAGATTCGAAACTACATGGTGGACCTGACAGGTCAATTTTTAAAACAAAATCAAAATAATAATTAATTAGTGATGATGATGATAATGATAATAATAATAATATTATAATAATAGTTCGTAAATAGAGTCATGTGTCTATAAAACTTTTCTACAAATAGATACACCGATTCTCGGGGCTAACCGCGTCACGTGCGTCTCTCTCATTTTTCGATTCCACGATATTATTTCTTTTTTTTTTGTTCCGTATACAATGAGCCGGAGTTTAGGCGCGATCGTATTTCTTTATTTTTTTGGCATTCCGACAGAACAACCGAAAGATCCTTGGGCTACGGCCACAAAATATACAATAATTACGTTGTGTACTCTTAACACGATAACAGATACGTGGAGCGGAACCAATATACAAATATATGTTCTGTTGTTCCATAATGTTTTTGCATATTTATATGCGTAAATCGAGCACAAGCACGAAATATGGGCTTGACATGTCATATTGATGTATAATAAAAAAATGTATTTTTGGATCAAGAATCCTTTCGTTCAAACATTTCTTCTTATTTAATTATCCTTATTTAAATGAAAATTTTTTAAAAATTAAAATGCAACTTTACTTTTGTAACTGTAAATTAAACATTTCGCAAAATTACTTACTAAAGATCTATTAAAGACTTTGCAGATAAAAATAAAAAATGGATTTTATCGATTTAATATATCACTTTATCTAAACTTGTAAATTTAATTAAATAAATTGATTAATAGTTATATTAATCATAAATGACTATTATCTTCGATATATATCGTATCATTATTATGATAGCATTACACTTGTCTTAAGAAGCTGTATTATTTTCTGGAATTGGAATAATAGTTTAAAGTATATATTCCGTGAATATTTTAATCAGCTACGCTCAGCGCTTATTACATCCGTAAATGCGACCATATTTCTGCGAGTGCTCTCGCTATCTTACTGAAACCTAATTTTTGCAAAAATTGTTTAATCTTACACACGCATATATTATGTTCTACTCCATTCTTTTTCATTTTGCACATTACATGTTAAAACACTATTACAATTACGGTATGTAAGTAGGTACTTCGCTATGTGAGGAGATACGTGAGTACATCGTACGTGCGAACTCATACGCGCAGCTTAATCATTACATTACGTATGGGAATATTATTTATAGCATTACTTTTTTTTTTAGTTTAGGTAAAATTAGCGGTAGAGTATTAATACGAATACGTTTTTTCTTCCATTTATTTAGGTATGCTTTTTTGCTTTGATTACGGACGTCTATTTGGAGCTGCTCACCGTTATTATGCTATTTTCTCATTCAATTAACAAGATATTTTTCTCCTCAGTTTACTGTACTTGTTTAAATGTATCCTAAGATTTTACCGCATCAGAAAAAATTCTACTTTGATGCGAGATACAATAGATTTTCATTTTCTTTTGTCCATATATATATAATATATACTTATTATTTTTAATAATATATATATAATATGGTATTGTGTACAATATGATTTTACGTCATTAGAGTTATTAGGCGATCCATGTCATATTTAGGTCTTGATTTTAATTTAAAGATGAGTGAGTATTGCCAGAGATTCTACGTATATTCTATTTTATAAATATATACATATATTAATAAAATTTAATCTAAAGATGTATACTCTCTTGAAAAAGACAGGCTCAATTTTCAATTCTTAAAGTAAGATTTTACTCTGAAGAATTTTCAATTTTTAAGAGTTGACATTTCAATCTTCAGAGTAAAATTCAATAAGTAAATTCTATAAGTTTTAAAGAGTATGTATATATATATATATATATATATATATATATATATATATATATATATTTATATTAAAATATTATTTTTTAAAAAAAAAAGAATATATATATATTTTATTTTTTTATATAAATTTTATAAAAAAAAAAAAAAAAAAAAAAAAA
>Ga0157364_1006379_pt1 | contig 12108 bp, 17 predicted proteins | sample AttsexASBM2_FD_111476 | JGI IMG/M metagenome (GOLD analysis project Ga0157364, IMG submission 111476) | Fungus gardens microbial communities from leaf cutter ant in Ribeirão Preto, State of São Paulo, Brazil - Atta sexdens ASBM2 | ecosystem: Host-associated > Fungi > Mycelium > Unclassified ...
ATTGGGCATTCTTGGTGTGTTAGGACGTCATTTGTGGAAATCATAACATGTCCTCGATGCCCTTTCATCTGATCTTCCCAAGTTGCTTCTTCCCTCAGTTTCCCTTGTCATTTGACGAGATATCTTGAGGTTGTTCATAGGATAGATTCAACTTCTCTTGTCTGAATTGTAGGAATAATGGTTACTGGATTGCTCCTTTTTGTTACGAAGTCTCTAGTCCAATGGTTGGAATGAGAGATGTATAAGGAACCAGACTACATCTGGGGAATATCTACAGTAGCCCTACTACTTATATACTCCTATCCATGGTCTGTTCACATGCTGACTGACTTGTCTACTGAATAAATTGACTAGTAAGGAAAAAGGTGTTACCACCTCTCCTAAGGTTGTATCTCATGATGTTGCTATATGTCTTCCCTAGTAAACAAATTGTTAGCATCATAAATGTGGTCTGTGAACGTTACAACAACTCTTAATGTCTTTAGTATGATGGTACACCCTATTGTCATAGTCTGAACTCCAATCTATATCTGTCTCTAACACAGATAAAGCCTCAACTCATATCTGAGCTACATCTTTCTCTCACTCACCCATCCTGAGTAATATCCTTCTTTATAATGGATAAAACTCACCATTTATGGATCACATTCTCCTCCATGATAATGATAATGGCACTCATTACCCAAGCTATACTCTTCTCTGTAAAGATCAGCTTTTATTACCATCTAAGAATACATCCTTCTATTGGAATTAGAAACTGGTTACAAGTCCAACATTTAGACCTTTGCTTGGACCTTAGTTACCAATTTTCTCTTTAATATATAATAGTGCCATAGACACCTGTACTCTCAGTTTCCATGCTACTTTGTGTCAAGATCGAAGAAGGTAGACTTGATTTATTTTATTTTTCCTTTTATTTTTATTTTCTATTTTTAGAATAACTAGGGTTAGGGTTGATTGGTCATGATGTCACATCAGTCACAATCTGATGGTGCAGTCACAAGACTGATCACAAGACATAGAAGAATTTAGTAGAAGGTTCTAGAACAAGTGACATCATACAACATGAATAACACATGTTGGCCTCATATTCTACACATGGTCGATTAGGGTAGGGTGCACAGTAGTGAGCATGGACCATTGGTAGTAGTATATAAGGTAGACTACTTTGTAAAGATATCTCTATCGAGTTCTCTTGTGTTACTCAATACAAGAGTTGTTCTTTTACCTAACTCTAAAGGTTTAAGACCATAACACTTTGAGTAACTGAGATATAGACACTCTTTTAGACATATTCACACTTAAAGCTAATATCTTTATATAGCTTTACTGTTTCTTACAGGTTATGAGCCTTAGTATTAGACTTACAAAGTTTGGACCCAAGTTTCTTTTAATCTTCTTTTTCATTTTTATTTTATTTTTGATCTATTTTCTATTTTTGAAACTAGGATTAGGGTTTAGCATGATGTCACAATCACCACTATCACATATCAGTCACATCAGATGACATGGTCATAATAATGGTCACATGATCACATAGTCACAAAGAACATAGTAGAAGGTTTGAGAACAATGATGTCATGTAACATGCACAACACATGTTAATCTCATGACTAACATATAATCTTTAGGATAGGCTAAATATAGTAGAGTATGGACTATTGCTAGTTAATATATATAGATAGATCCATTATACCAAGAATTCCATCAAGTTCTCTTGTATTAACCCTAATACAAGATTCTTTTTCTTAACTCACTCTAAGGTCTTGAGTTTGTAATATCTAACTATTGTTAAATCTCTAAAAGAAAATTTTCCTGTTGCACTCACTCAAAAAACATTTTTTTAATATATCTGCTATAACTACTATAGTGAATAATATGTTGCCCTCATCTGTATCCAAGTTAGATATGTCAGAGATAAAATAAGCAGTATCTTTACTATAGTTGTTATAACTTAGGCCTAAGAATTAGGATGAAAGACCACTTCTTATATTGAATAATACAGGAGAACTTGATGGAAAACTCTATACAGAAACATCTACCTTATATATTAAACTACAAGGGCCCATGCCACTACTTCTCTAGCCTATTTTAAAAACCATGTATTTATCTTAAGGCCAACATGTGTACTATGTATTGTTATAATGTTATCTATCTACATCGTTCTCCCACATCATGTGAGTGTGTGATTTCTGTGACCTTGTCATGTGACCTGTGATGGTGTCCCACTTTGTCTTCTACTTCACTATAAAAAATAAAAGAAAATAAAATAAAGACTAAGTCTATTGTCTTCAATTCTGACATTACCACCTCTTCAAGATTTCTCCTCTAAAGAAACTGACTTCCATTTTTGCCAACACCTTTCCAACTTCTTCAAATATTCATCCTCAAACTTCCTATCATCCTATCCAAACAATATCTTTGCCATATACTTTCCTGGTAGTTCACTTCTTCTGAATTCATCTGCTTTTGGGTTCAACTTTACCTTTCACCTTTCTTCTATCCCTTCCTATCTCCTAACTTCTATACTCATCCTCTCTTCAAATTTGTCTACTAATTCTCTTGTATTTTTTAAATCTTCCTTCTTTTCTTATATATTGTTTTCTGCTGTAAACCCCTTCCAGTGTACTAAATATTTTTCTATCCCCTATATCTTTCTTTTATTTAATATCTTCTCAACTTCCCATTTCTCTACTTCTTTCACTTCTACTGGTTTTAGTTCTTCTACCTTCTGTCTCTTTACTAGTTCTCTATATCTCACTATTTGTTATGTTCACAAGACCTTAGAGTTGGTCAAGTAAAAGAACCTTGTATTAGGTTAATACAAGAGAACTCAATAGAGAACTCTGTACAAGACTGTCTACCTTATATACAAATACCTAATGGCCTGTGTAAGCTATTTCTAGCCTACCCTAAATGACCATGTATATGCCTTATGTCAAGTTCACAAACGGTGGACTTAGTCTCTCTTTATTTCATTTTCCACTTTCTTTTCTTTTCATTTTATGTTCTTATCTTTCTATTTTTAGAACATAGGATTAGGGTTAGGTCACAAGACACAAAGAACAAAGTAGAAAGGTCTAGAACAAATGATGTCATTCAACATGGATACCACATGTTGATCTCATGTTCTACACATGGTCATTTAGGGTAGGGTCATAGACCATTAGTAGTAGTATAAAAGATAGACTAGTTTGTAGAGGAGTTCTCTATTGAGTTCTCTTATGTTACCCAATACAAGGTTACCTCTTAACCCAACTCTAAGGATTTTGAGTTATAACATCTTAAGGTCAACATGTGTATCGATATTATCTTTTCCAGAATATTCTACATCCTTCCATGCGTCTCGTGACTTGTGACTGTCACTGTCACTGTGTCATCTGATATGACTGATGTGTGACCAAGTGATGTTGTCACTAACTCTAACCCTAAGTTCTAAAAATAGAAAAATGAAAATAAGAAAATAAGAAAAAACTAAGTCCACTTCTTGTGATCTTGACACTACTCTGCTAATATTTACCACTGGATGAATTCTCATTGAGCCCAGTAGCTTCAATCTCATATGGTCCCACATATCTCTCTATCAACTTCTTTGCTGGTCTTTCTTTGAATACTAAGTCTTTTGTACTTAGCATCACTTTCTCTCCCTTCTTCCACTCCTCTATTTCTTGTCTTTCTCTATCTGCCTGTTACTTCATCTCGTCCTGCACTTTTCTTAATGTTATTCCTGCTTCCTCCTGTACTCTTCTCATTCTCTCTACAAACTCTGTCACTTTCTCTACTTTGCTCTTTCTCTTAATATCTGCTCCCATTCATAACTCTCTTCTATAGTTTGCCATGAAAGACAAAACCTTTGTTGCTGTATGAACTTTGTTGTTCACTACAAACTCTGCCATTACTAACCACTCTGGCCAATCTCTCTGTCTATGCTCTGTAAAAAACTGCAAGTATTGCTCTAACTCTTGGTTTATCCATTCTGTTTGCCTATCTGTTTGTGGGTGGAATGCTGTTGACAATCTTGTCTCTATTCCCAACATCTTGTTCAACTCCTTTATCAACTCTGCTGCAAACTGTGGGCCTTTATCACTTATCACACTCTCTAGTAATCCATGTAACTTCCACACATTATCTCTGAACAATCTGGCCAACCCCTTTGCTGTCATCTCTTCTGTAGTTGCTACAAAATGTGCCATTTTTGACAACCTATTACATACCACCAATATTGCATCCTTCCCTACTACTAATGGTAACTTTGTAATAAAGTCTACTGTTAAATGTGTCCATGTCTTCTCTAGTATTTCATTTATCATCAACTTTCCTACTGGTGTCTCCATTCTATTTTTTATTCTTTAACATACATCACATCCTTCCACATATTTTCCTACATCTTTCATTACTCCTGGTCACCAGTAATTTCTTGTTACCAGCTCTGTCATCTTCCATCTCTCTTTATGTCCTATGTTATAGGATGCTTTGAACACTAACAATTTTTATTTTCTTTCTTTTATTTTTCTGATCTTATATGGATTTGTTTTTTTCTTTTTCTTTTAGATGATGAAGAGGCACGTGACACTGCAGTCACATGATGTGATATCATAGGCCTAGAACATGGTGAAAGGATCTGGAAGAAGACATCAGGGCACATATATACAACATGGTGGCCTTGAGTAAGATATAAGGTAGATATGAGGGTAGGTTTAATTATTGTTAGCCGGACCACATGTAAAACATATATATAGGACTCTAATTTAGCAAAGACTTCTTGTCGAGTTCTCTTGTAAACTTCCCACTTTATATTCATCTTAAGAGATTTGCTGCCTTATGCTGCTATTGGACTTTGTATCTAGTGATTGTCACAACATCCTGCTGCTGGTACATCATGATGTAACCAGATTATTTCCATCCTCAATTCTTCATCCTTTGGTATATATACCTTTTCTTCTTTTAGTACCAAATCTCCTTCCATCTACTATTCATCTTCTTATACTACCTTAACTCCTGCCTTCTTCATCTCTTCTACTACTCTAACTACTTCTTCGTCCTTATCCCTAGCTTTTTTTATCTTTTCTACTATCTCTACCTCTAGTCCTTCTATTATTACTTCTTATAAACTATGTACCCAACAGTCTTTTATAAATACTTGATTTTTGTTATCTTGTTCTACTCCTACTCTCCAGTCTGGTCTCCTGCTAAGTCTATCTACCTTCCCCATTTTTGTGCCTGGAACATGTTTTAAAGTAAAGTCAAATCTAGGCAGGTACAATGCCCAATGGACTTGTCTTTAGTTCAACTTCTATACTTTTATAAAATATTCTAAGTTCTTATGATCCATCCAGACTTCAAACTTGAATTTAGTGTCTTCCAACAAGTGCCTCCAGTTTTCTAATCCTCTTATAACTGCTAACATCTCCTTATTATGTATTTCATGATTTCTTTCTGTTTCATTCAACAACTTTGATAAATAGGCCACTGGCCTTCACCTTCCATCCTCACATTCTATAGATAAAACCTCTCCCATTGCATAATCTGATACATCTACTTCCATTCTCATTTTCTTGTCTAAGTCTAGTACTGCTAACACCAGTTCCCTAGTAAACTTTTCTTTTAGCTCCTTGAATGCTCTTTCCTGTCTCTCCATCCATTTATACTTCTGATCTTTCTTCACCATATTATATAGTGGTCTAGCTATAGATGCAAAGCCTTGAATGAATCAATGATAATAATTTGCTAATCCTAAAAACTTTTGGACATCTTTGACATACTTTGGTGTCGGCCAATCCAGTACATCTTTCACTTTTTCTGCTTCCATCTTAATTCCCTCTAGTCCAATCACTACTCCTAAGAATCCTATCTCCCTTACCTTCTACTTTGTTATGGAACACTTTGACACTAACATTTTTCTTTTTCTTTTTATCTATTTTTCTTGATTTCTTTTTCTTTTTCTTTTTAGTGACGATGAAGAGGCATGTGACATCGCAGTCACATGACATGACACATGATGTGATGTCATAGGCCTAGAACATAGTGGAAAGATCTAGAAGATGACGTCAGGGCACATGTATACAACATGGTAGCCTTAAGTAGGAAATGAGGCGAATATGAGGTTGTAACACAGACCAGATGTATTTAGTATATATAGGACTCTAATTTAGCAGAGACTCCTTGTCGAGTTCTCTTGTGAATTCCCACATCATACTTCTGCTTTGAGGTTTACTCGTTAGTGAGATCATTTGTCCTTTGTGATAAGTGGTTGCCACAACATACTTGTATTTTTCTGGTTTTACATATAAGTCATTTTCTTCCAACCTTTTTATTACTTTTACTACCATCTCATTGTGTCCTTCTTCATCTTCTGTTCCTATTATTACATCATCAATGAACACCACCACCTTCCTCATATTTATCAAGTCTCTTAGCAACTCGTTTATTATAGCCTGGAATGTGGCTGGTGAGTTCATCAATCCAAAAAACATGACAGTGGGTTCAAACAATCCCTCTGAGGTTGTAAAGGCTGTCTTCCACTCATCTCCCTTCTTTATTCTCACATTATTGTAGCCCTACCTCAAATCCATCTTCATGAACACTTTCTTAGTTCTAATATTCTCAATTATATCCGAAATAAGTGGCAAGAGATAGTTGTTCTTTATAGTCTACTCATTTAAATATCAATAGTCTTATACTATGCTCTTCCTCCTATCCTTCTTTCCTACAAAAAACACTAGTGCCATTTGAGGTAACTTCAAGGGTCTGATATACCTCTTTCTCAACTGTTTCTCTATAAACTTGCATACCTCTCTCCTCTCTTCTTTTGACAAAGGATAAACCTTTCCCTTCCTCAGTACAAACCCTTCCCTTATATCTATCGTATGATCCCATATCTTTCTTGTGGATATTCATTCTGACTGTTTCTTACCAAACACTTTAATCCACTTATAAAATCTCTCTAGGACTAATCTTTTCACTTTTTCTTCCAGCTTTGCAGCTTGTCCTTCCTCATTCCAAATCTCCCACTCTTCCACTATCCATTTTACTTCTATTGTCCTCCTTTTCCTCAGTTTTCTCCTTTTCTTTCCTTTTTCTTCTTGTTTCTTTCCCTTTTCTTTCTTTTTTTTCTCTTCTCTTTACTTCTGCCATCCTGATTTCCCTTGCTTTGGTCTCCACTGCTTCCCACACTTCTCTATACACCTTGTCATCTTTACTTCCCCTGTCCTCCAGTCAATTTCAGGATTGTGGTATGTAAGCCATGGCATCCCCAAGATTATATTCCACTTCTGTTCTCTGATTATGTCAATCTCTGTTCTCTCTCTATGGCCCTGGTAATAGATGTTGACTTCCACTATATTTTCTATTGGTCCTTCCTTGTTAAATGTCCCATTCATGTTTCTTATATATATTGGGTTTTTTATTTTTTTCAACTTGAACCCCTGCTTTCTTGCAAATTCAGAGCTCATTACCAATCCCATCACTCTACTATCCAATAGTGCTTCTACTGTTACTCTTTCTTGTGTATCTACCCTTTCTAGCCCAATTTTCACCATGACTTCTCTTAACAGATCCCTATCATACAGATTGCAACAGGATGCATTATCTACTACTCTACTGAGTACTAAAAATCTGTTATTGTTGAGATCTAATCAAGGACTATTAGATCTCCCTCCCCATTTAAATTGCTTTGTCCATTGTTATGAGTGTCCTCATATTCCATCCTCCTCTCCTGGCTCATACTTTGTCTTCTACAATTCCATACTAGATAGCCAAATCCTCCACAGCTATAACAATTCCTTCCTCTATCTACTTCCATAGCATAGGGGTCCCTCCTTGGTAGTTCCATTCTCTGCCTCTGCCCTTGGTTCCTTATTATTACCACATTCATCCTTTCCACTCCTTCTATTAGGGCTAGTTCCATAGCCCTTTGTTGAGGCATCTCTTGTCTCCTTGGCCACACTTGAGGCCATAGCATCTGTTGTCTAAATCCCTCTTGTTGTCTAGGTGCTAATACCCTCTGTTTCCACCTTCCTCTCAATCTTTCTTCTTCTTTCTTGCTCTCTCTCCAATTCCTGTCTAGAGTGATTGCCCTGTCATACCACTGCTTGATTGAGTCTGGCTACTGTTCTGTCTTCATCAATCTTCTTCTGATTACCCCATTCATTTCTCTTTTGAACTCTTCTACCAATAGCCTTCCTTCATAACTGTTATCTCTAGCTGCTCTTCAGAATTCTTGTACAAACTCCTCCATTGTTTTTCCTCCCTGCTCCAACCTCCTTAACTTTGCTACTTTTACTGATTCCTCTTCTCCTTCTCCAAACTCTTTCCTGATTTCTACCAAAAATTTCCCTACTGTCTTATATTCCAATAACCCCTCCTTCAAATCTTCCAACATGTTCTTCTTCCAAATATCCACTGATCCCCTCTGCATATACAATAACACCCACTGAATTTGCTCTTCAACTGCTGCCTCTCTCATCTTCATTCTTATATACAACTTGCATACCATTACAAAGCCTGATACCTTTGATGAGGTCCCATTGAACACTTCTGTGTTTGTTGCCTCTTCTACTCCACTTCCTTCTACCTATCTTGTTAGTGCTGTGATTTGCTCCTGGAGCTGCCTTATGATGGCTAGATAGTCAGGTTGACTCATTTTATATCTCAGAGAGGGTATTGTTGATGATGGTGATGATGATGGTAGTAGTGTTGGTGGTAATGATGTATATAAAGGAAGAGTGAAACCTGTGCTGGTCTTACTTTCTGATTTGTATTCCAACAATGAAATCTTGGTATGTGATAGCAGGCCCTCTTCTTGTTCTGCCTACACATTCTACTGACTACTTCTTTTGACTACTGCTCTAGTAAAATCTACACAATTTTGTCTTAAGAAAGATGTTCTACTCTAAGCAGTGTTTTAAGAATGCCTGCTATTTCTCTGTATAAACAGATTATAAGAGAGTCTATAGCACAAGGCTGATACCAGAAAAATGTTACTATCATGTTCACACAAGATAATATATTTGAAGTGTATTAGTAGGCTTTGATACAAACAAACAGCTAGGCTTCTCCTGACTAACTAGTATACCTCTTGAGCCTAGGATCCAGCTATATCTTCTTGACTAAAAGGCAGTGTTGCCCTTTGGTTGAGGATGATGAAAGAGTAAGTAAGAGAGGGTCCTGTATTGAATAGTCTCAAGAAAGAGAATCAAGTTCTAATGTTATGACTTAGGCCCAAGAGTTAGAACAAAAGACCACTCTTGTATTGAGTAACACAGGAGAACTCAATAGAGAACTCCATACAGAAACATCCTCCTTATATACTAAACTACAATAGCCCATGCTACTACTTCTCTAGCCTATCCTAAAGACCATGTATTTGCCTTAAGGCCAACATGTGTACTATGTGTTATTATGACATTATCTATTTACATTGTTCTTTTGCATCATATAAGCATGTGACTTCTGTGACCATGTCATGTGACCTTTGATGGTGTCCCACTTTGTCTTCTTTGTCTTCTACTTCACCATAAAAAATAAGAGAAAATAAAAGAAAAATAAAATAGAGACCAAGTCTATCATTTTCAATTCTGATAGAAATACTGGCTACACCACAGTCAACCCTCACAACTTCAAACCTATTTTCACCCAAGAACAACTTGTGGCCTCTGTATGAGCTACTATCCTTCTTTTTTCTTCTTTCTATATAGCTACAGTTGTGGATCTGAACACCCTATATCAAGACATTCTTTTGGCTTTCCCTAATGACCCAATTGCAACAAAACACATCTCTGCAGATAGCTGGTTGTCTAAGGACCCAAACAGTCTTCTCCTTCCTGACAACAGAATCTATATACCATTTACTGGTAATCTCCATACATATGTTCTCTAGTATAATCATGGCCACATCCTTGCCAGACATTATAGTCAAAACAAAACACTGGAATTAGTTTGCTATGGATATTCCTGGCCTAGCCTTCATACTGATATATAACAATTCTACAAGTTCTATGTCACTTGTATACAATCCAAGCTACAATATCACAAGCCTTATGGATCTCTCAAACAACTTCCTATCTCTGAATGACCATGGAATTCCATTTCCATGAACTTCATTGAGAAACTTCTATCATCTTCCAGATTTGACACTATCTTAGTCATAGTCAACCAGCTCACCAAGTAGGCGATCTTTATCTCTGCCCATGACACCATCACATTCTTGGACTTAGCATGTCTGTTTATTCTTCATGTGTTCCTTCCCATGTTATCTCCAATAGAGGCTTGGAGTTTGTATCAAACTTCTTCTATTCTTTAGGCACTACTCTCAACATACAACTCCACTTCACTTCAGGCTACCACCCTGAAGGTGATAGACAAACTAAATACACAAATCAGACTCTCAAGCAATACCTCTATGTATATTGTAACTACTAGCAAGACAACTGGTCTGAACTCCTACCTCTTGCAGAGTTTGCCTATAATAATGCTCATAGTGCTATGACTGGTGTTTCTTCATTCTTCACTAATAAAGAATACCATCTGAACATCACTGTTTACCCTGAACATGATATTGCTTCCTCCCGAGCCCGCAATTTTGCCATAGATCTCAATAAATTACAGAGTATCTTCAAAGCTAAAATCTCTGCAGCCTAACAGTGTTATCAGAAATCTGCTGATGTACAACATTCTCCTGCTCTTGATTCTAAAGTAGGCAACAAAGTCTTTGTTAAGGCTCAGTTCTTCTGAACCACTTAGTCTTCAAAGAAACTCTCCAAAAAATATCTTAGACCCTATGAAATCATTGTCTAGCTTGGTACTCTATCATTCACTCTCTGTCTTCCAGAGTCCATACACTCTGTTCACCTAGTTTCCCATGTGTCCATGCTTGAACCTGCTATATCCAACTCTTTTTCTAAGAGATTACAACCAACCTCTACTCTAGTCATAATTGATGAGGAACCCAAATATGAAATTTTTCAGATAGCGGATTCTAAAATCAATTGCTGACAGGCATACAAACTCCTGTACAAGGTGATCTGGCTAGAGTATAAAGACACTGGAGATGAATCCAAATGGATCCCTATATCCAAACTTACTCATGCCACCAACTTGGTATCTAATTTCCATATTGTATATCCCAACAAGCCTAGTTCACTCCCTTTGTCCTAATCACACTGTTATACTTATCCCCTACCTCTATGCATCTTCCAATGGGGATTTTCTTCATTAATTCCTTAGTATATTCTATCTGCTTATTCTCATTAACCCCTAGCTTCTGCATACATTTCTTTTCAAAACTTTCAGACTTATTTTCATTTTATTTCTTGATTTTCTTACTCATACATTTAGATCACAAAACAAAATAAATTAAAATTAAAAGTAAAAACAAAACAATTATACTAATAGAAGGTAGACGACAGGATCCTCCCCTTCTAACTTTTCCTGAGGCCATTCTTGGACCCCTTCTTGTCATCTCTACTCTCCTCCTTCTTGTTCTCTACCTCTAAGTACCATCTCTGCTCCATTGCAGCCCCAATCTTTGCTAATTGGGCCATGTTCCTTTCTTAGTCCTCCATCAAGTCCCAGAGTGGCTTTCTGACTCCTCAGTACTTCTCTACGAGTTTTCAGAATGCTTTTTCAATAGTACTTAGAACCCTGCTATAAATGGGGATCATGGCTAGGGTATTGGTGTTAGTATGGGGTACACACCACTGCTTGATAGCAATGCACCTAATATATGCTAGAGACTGGCTAAGGAAAAGCTATCAGTAAAAAAAGAAAATATAAAGAAAAAATTCTTTACTCACCTTAAATTATGCACTAGGCAGTTCTGCCCAGCATGCACATATCTTTCACAGGGGCTAGCACTCCCCCAGCTTGACCCCAGTATCTCCTTAGTTGTCAAGATCGTCAATGATGGACTTGACTTTTATTTTCATTTTTATTTTATTCTTTTTTCTTTTTTCTTTTTCTTTTATTTTTCTATTTTTAGAACCACTCGGTTTAGGGTTGATCTGTCACACTGTCACAACTCGATGGCGAAGTCACGAGACTGATCACAGGACATAAGAGAAGGAAGTAGAAGGTTTGAGAACAAAGTGACGTCATACAGCATGGACACCA
>Ga0157364_1006381_pt1 | contig 12105 bp, 2 predicted proteins | sample AttsexASBM2_FD_111476 | JGI IMG/M metagenome (GOLD analysis project Ga0157364, IMG submission 111476) | Fungus gardens microbial communities from leaf cutter ant in Ribeirão Preto, State of São Paulo, Brazil - Atta sexdens ASBM2 | ecosystem: Host-associated > Fungi > Mycelium > Unclassified ...
TAATTAAATCTCGATAAGACAGTATTGTCATCTAATTACATCAAGATAATTCCTTCTTATCTGGATATCGCGCAAGATTTTGTTGTATATTTGGTTTAACACGAGTAATGTACTGATTACAAAATGATCAAAATCATGAGTGTCGAATCTTCTTTTGCGTATGATTTTTTTTGTTCCCTGAGTTTCTTTGTAAACATTATCGATGTACGATTATCGTTTTACACATGCGAATCACACAGTCACATCGATCACTTGCTTGCGAAAAATCATAGATAAACAAAAGAAAAATGCTATACAATTAATTCAGAATTTCTATAACAATGAAAAATATCAGTTATCTTTTTACCTATTTCTGCGACAGTAGTTCAAAGGATGCCGCCTGTATCAATTTTGTTGCGGAATAACATACAGAATGTGTTCTCCGACTCAGCCATTCGACTTTTTATAGGCGCCGTGTTTTTCCAGTATTATAGCAGAGAGGAGTAACGGGATATGGGTATTTAATTTACATACATGAAATGTGAGTTATTTGGGAAGCAACCATCGTATACATGACGTCCTAGATTCATTGTTTGCCTTGATAATATGCGGGCCCTTATCAGACGCCATGTACTACTACAGATGCCATGTGTACTTAAGAATTAGCAGAAACTCATGATCAAGGATCGGACAGCTTGACCTAGTTTCTCATGATGCGAAATAATCCGTACATCTCATATTTGTTCCGAGATTGTTTATTAACAATGTTTTACAACATTCTATTCGTGTCAAATGCACGAATATAGAATAAGTTCGTCATAACTAACAAATTCACATACTTATCCATCGTATTCAACATAGCATATATACATAACATTCTTTGTTTAAATCATCTCTAGAATTACGCTCAGAAAGAGGAATTCTCTGTCAACGTTACATTTTTTGAAAGATGTTATAAGAATTATCACACTCATGATACAGCATACTATCTTAATCTATGTCCTCGAAGTTACGTTTAAAAAAACTGCAGCATCGTAAAAAACGTACACAGCATTCACAAGTGACTCGTCATTCCGCGCTTATAACATTCTTCTCCCAGCACATTATATCATACAATATTATATATAAATTTACAAAATAATTACAAAATCGCTCTGAGATATTTGTGTGATCAAGTAAATTTTTTATTTTTCGAGTAATTAGAAAATCGATAAATCTTAAAATACTTTATATATTACGTAAAAAATACATAATTTATAATACAATATTATATATTTTAATATTAAATATATTTTTTAAATAATTATCCTTCATAAATTTAAGAAATATCGTTTTTTAATCGTATAAATTTAATTTTTTTAATAACAAAGACAAATTAACTAATTAATAATTAAATACTAATTATTGACATTGATTACCTTTTTCTACATCGTACTATTTTATATAATGTACTATTTTATATAAAAAGAAACATTATTATCAAAATATAATTAAAATCAAAGACACCAATGACACAAATACCTCAGAATGCAGAGATCCGTACCAAAATTTTCGCAAAGAAATAATTTTGATTCATATAAGTTTAATTTGCTTATAGAAAATATAATTAAAAAGTAACTGATTGGTTAGCTGACCATAAATTTTTGCAATATAAAATATTATTCTAGCGAAAGAGTATTTTCTCTTCGTTTTCGCTCAGTTTTCTCTGTAATCGTACGGAACAATAGGCATATAGCCGTAAAATTATAATTTATCTGCTATACATGCACATCTTGTGCATGCTTATATTAACAGATGTAATTTTCTAGCAGCTAAATCAAAATTTCATGTTACATCACAGTCTGCAATTTGTTACGTATCTCATACAGTCGATTGGAAGTAGACGCCTGCATTAGTCTTCTAGACAACTTTCTAAAATCTAAAAAGTATATTCAATATAAATAATTCTTTTTTTTAGAAAATTATTCGATAAAATAAGAAAAAAAAACATAATATGAAAAAAAAGGAATATAATAAAAACGTTCAATATTAAAAATTCAATCTTTAGAAAAAATCTATTATTATAATATACATTATTAATAAGTATGTATTATTATTAAAATATATATTATTAACATATATTATTGCTCTGTATAGATACAGAAGAATTTTATTTTTTAACAGATTTCAGAACGTGGTCCAGGATACATCGTTCGACATTCGGAGCTATAATGTAACAAAAAATGCTATCTCAAATTGAAATGCTAATATTGTCTGTAGTATAACTAACTATGAGATGATCGAATACATTCCGCCATACAAAGCCTATTATTACAAATAATCGCAATCCAATTGTTTGGATTGTAACATTCATTATAAAACGAATTGTAACTTGTTTAAAATTATCAAATTCTTTTTTTTCCTTTTATATTCATTGTAAACCCTGTCACAATTTTTTCGCTAGAACACATAGTAGATAATTTGATTGAATTTGGTCTACGTTTGTACCACAAAAAACGTGTTGATGAAAAACAAAAATTTCAATCATCAAATCTGTATAATTGATTTGATATGTAATGCAATTACGGCACAAAAAAGAGATTATCAATATTATCTTTGGCCAATATGTATTTAGTGTTTTATTCATCTAATAACCAGTTGTTCTCATATTTGTAGAGAATATTCCTTCAATAATTGTTCTGACTTCGAATACAGATCTAGCTTTCCTATTAAAGTATCCTTTGTTATACGCGGACAGAACTTTCTGAAAAAGAAAGAAGTAAATTCAGGAATGCTTTAGGGAAAGAAGAGTGTATACATCGTACGATTGCGAGTATACATCGTACTATTATAAATTACTTACTCAATCGTTTTCTGATCCGCATCGATCGCGTTTTGCTATAAATGAGTGATTTCCATCCCATGAGGCAATCTGTGGCCTTGAGCGTGACTCATACTAAGTTGCCTCGTTGCCATCCCACCACCACATTGACTGCTCCAATCCGCAGTGGGTACCGGTGTGCGGTAAAATTTCGACGAGGTTTTGTTAAATATCGGCAATAGTTCATTTGCCTCGGTGGATAAAGCCTGAAGATGTAAGCTTTCAGTTAGGATATCGCAATAAAATACAACCAAGACAAAATTATAATATATGACATAATATATATGACATGTAGTGTTTCTCATTAGATGTAATCTTGAAGATTTTTGATAAGTTTAAATATTACCTTTAGATAAATAATAGCATCTGTTCCATAGCCCTCACAACTGAGCAATACGATGTCGCCATGCAGATACCTGGCGTACAATCGGGATAAAGGCAGACCGTAACCGTATCCTGCAAGCGGTACCGTATGAGCATCTGATTTGCTCGGTTGTGGAGCAGTACTATACATGTACTTAAATAAATGGTCCATTTGTGAACGAGGAATGCCGCCACCTCTGTCGGATATCTAAAGCAGATTGTAAAACGGCGATAATTATTCACTGTGAACTAATTATATGTTGTCTAGGAATTGACATATTAATGAAACGGTTCGTTTTACCTTCACGCAAATATCCTCTTTTCCGCGCACTAGTAAAACTTCGAGTGGCGGATAATTGTCCGAGTCGCATCCATGGTGTTCCATCACAGCTCTCATACTATTCTTGAAGAGTTCGAATAACATATGGTACAAATGACTCGGTACATAAATAATCCTAATCTCACTACTGCGTTCAAGTTCTGAAAAATGGATCATTATGTAACAATTATGACCGGTTCCACCAATATAAGATTAATCTCATTTTCTCATTCTCAGAATTAAAAAAAGATAAAAAGTACATTAAATCGAGATTGAAGTTAATCCTACGTGGTAGAACTGAGCTTTATTATCTTTTACTTAATAATCTTATCGAATAGTAAAATATAACCATAATCATACATACATAATCATAATTCTGTATTCATACAACATGTATATATGAAGATAATGGTAGAAATTATAAAACTGCATGTAATCTATCTCTATAAAAAATTATTTGTCTCAAATTACTTACTAACACTAATATAATCAACTTTGTTCAAACTTGCCGTTATGCTGTTTGACTCTCAATTCCGGACTAGCCAGATAATATTGATCGCACAAAAATCGTGCGTTCTCATAAGCGTCCTTAATGACGCCGATCACGTCACAGGATGGATCTATACATCCCACGTGTCTACTGTGCCCGTTCAACTGCCCACCAAAAAGGAGCGCTAAAATATAATAAAAAAAAGCATCAATAAAGTGCGATAAAATACGACTTATACTAAAATTTATTCAAGAAATATTCGATGAACTTACTATGTTGATTGATCAGCATACGAATGGAAATGCGAGACATGAAAAATCTGTCCAAGAAATACTGAATGCTGTTTTCAGTCTGAATGTCCACGTCGTGGGATTCCTTCAGTTCCAAAACGCCTTGCGCCATTGTTTGAACAACGTCGGTATGCCTATTTCGTATTTTTATTAGAGCTTGGCAGAATCTGTAAGAAATCCAAGATTTCTGTTTAGTAATTCGTAGCATTTTGCGAATGATGTTTGCGAATATTGAAATCTGTTCCAAAAAATTCTTCATCCACATTACTCACTTGTCTAAAGTAGCATCGTTGACATCGACTTTTTCAAAGTGTATTATTTCTTCAAAAGATGTGATATATAAATTATTTACAATACCAACACTAGGCATCTTCAGTAAGTTTTCTGGCAACAAATGAATCTCCTTCATGATGTTGGCAAGGCGAACCGGCAATTCCTTTCTCAAGAATATGAAAGATTTCCTCTCACAAGCGCTTAGACCTGAAAAAAACATTCACGATATAATCACAATTTGCAAATATTAATCATAAATAATGTAATAAACTGATATAATCAATTATTAATCGATGAGGATATTTTATATTTTATAGAATAATTGAAATTATTATTCTTTTTCTAAAATTTAATATACAAATATATAAAATTTATAATATATCTTAATTTAACGAGTAATAAAATTTTAATGATCATGCATTTTATTCGATAAGTACTTCATTTTATTTCTGATCAATTATTCTATCTTTGTCGATTAATAACATTTTGCGTAACATGTTGATATTAACAGTCATCAAGACGGCTGCAATCGCAAGTCTTGTCAAAACAGGTTTCATTTCGTATCATATTTTTTGTTTGCCAGACAAAATATATTCGTGAATGTTAGAAATACATCTTAAAAAAGCAATAAATTATCGTGGGGATCGATAGGAAAACAAACTGCAAAGATGAAAATGTTCACAAATAGCTATAACATTAAAACTAATTTAATATTAAAACAATGATAAAATGTCAATAATATGTCATTTCTATAATTTATTTTAAATAGAAAGGATTTTCATGTCGTTTGTTTAATATGTAATTCTCTAAAAAAAGTATCAATATATAATAATAATTGTAGTAATATAAGTTTTTTTTGCTAAGCGCGGACAATGACATTTTCATCAAGAGCAATATTCACATATTCTATGCATTTTTATTTTTTACAGTTTAATATTATTCAGAAAGAGAGATAGAGAGAGAGAGAGGGGGGAGAGAGAGAGAGAGAGAGAGAGATTAAAAATTACGATTATTTCAGGATTAGACCTGAATAGATGGAAATATATTCATTCATTTTTTGACTAATTGATAAGAGATATTCGTCACAGATGAATTAAGAATGTATACATGTATATAATTTTATCATTATTATGTAAGGATCTTACACGATTAATACTATCAGTATTAACAAATGTTGAATAATATTATTGATCATATTTGGTTATAAATATTGATAGATTGATATAAAATATTGATGGTAATAATATTTTTTAATTCTTGAATATATAGCGTTCTGTAATAGGGAATATTCTCTATCAGACAAACGATACTAATTCTCGAGAATTAAGACGTCTGGATCACCATCATTACTTTACTATGCGATATATTAGGTGTAATAAAAAGAAATCCATTATTTTTGCATGAAATTGAATGGAAAAATAATGGATTTCTTTTTACATAATTTTGTCAATATTTGTTGATACTTATAGTAATAAATTTATTGCATAATGTCTGTCGAAAGAACGCATTCATATTTCCATTTGCACAATTAAGTACATAAAATTGAATGAGCTGAAACGTACTCAATAACACTGACCGTGTTATGTTGTGAAAATATTGATGCGTACGTCAGTATTACTGATTCAATATTATAAATCAATATTATTGATTCATTAAGTTTGTAATTATGTTGGACTGTCTCTTATTAATTTAATAAATATATTTTTCAATGCTGATTGAAGGCTGATTCACGAAAAATTAATGGAACCTTTTTTGATCATATAATATATATAAACAAATTCTAACATAAAAATTTTAGAAAATTTAATATTTTACATTAATAATGATCAAATTAACATTATGTTAATATTTTTATTTCGACGTCTTATATATGCGAAAATTGACATTCTAAAAAACATATGTAAGAAACCACGGTGAAAAGTTGAATATTAAAGTGAAGTTAATATAAAAATTATTAACTTGTCCATATAGAATGTTGAAAAATCAATATAAACCGAATAATGTCCATCAACTTACATATACATTGACCTACTTAACGATGTGTCGCTATCACTATTGACAAATACGAACTATAGTTATGTTTTACCTATGCTCTTTGCTAAACACGCCTTCGCTAAACATTAGCACTCAGTTTATAAGCTATTAGAACAATTTAAAAAATTCTTCATTTCAATGAAATTTTCTCTACTGTTAGTAGAGGAGAAGTTGAAATTTTTCCACTGGAAATACTTCTTTGTTAAAATTTTACACATTCTTGGACTTTGTTACACGTATTATCCTAAAACGAAACGCATTACTTATATTTTTAAACACGCGAAAAGTAACTGTTGCAAAAGAACGTGATGGAAACATCGACCAATCGTCCATGAAATATTTGGTATCGGCACGCTCGAGTAAACATCGATAAATCGATCCCTTATCTTCTCTCGTTGGAGTGAAAATTCAATTATTTATTATAGATATACTTGAGACATGTTCCCAGGTTGCAAACGTGTTCTGAAAATAAATCTCGACCTAGTAAGCGTGCAATATAAGAAGATTGTTACTTGAAACCGCGAGAGTCTAAAAAAAATGCGATTTTGTCCCAACCCACCCTAACGTTCGTAACAAGCTTCAGAAATCTACGTGAAATACATGAAAATAAATATGTTTTATATAAGCATTAAAAAAATATTTGTTTTATCGTCAAATAGGTCTTGTAATATTTATTTTGGAATAATATCTTTTTATTAAACTGTGAAATTGATAATCAATTTAATAAATATTATTAACATTTATTGTACATTATTAATGTACAATACTTTTCTGTGCGTACAATATTATTAATATTTATTGTACGTACAAAAAAGTTCCTTGCTAAAAATTCGTATTCAACAGAGATTAGCATATTCACTGATTCTCTCCTTGGGAAGGCAATTGATAACGATTGTTTATCGCGAAGTAATCAACGAAAAATTGGAAAAATTGAAGAGACAACGAAGCTAAATATATGAGTTTTTGCAAAATTTTAATCAACCTTAATAAAGATTTAGATTGCGTCATTAGTTCAATTGCGGATACACTTATTCCTATCATATAATGGATCAAATTAATACGGAAATTGTTTCATAAGTCTGTTTTATAGTTAATTTCAAATAGAAGTCGCCACTTAAAACTACAAATGCTTCAAAGCATTTCATTGACCAATCAAAAGAAAGAATTTTACTAATTGATTAATCAAAAATGTTTCAAAGCATTTATAGTATTAAGTGAACTGTAGCCTTGTACGGAGAAAAAGATGTGACGTTACGTAGTAATGATACAATTACTGATATGTACTAGGGCGCGTTCTAGATTATCACTCAAGTGCTATGTCTCATTTTATCATTGTTTAACATTCAGTGAACGACATGGATAAAATAATATCTGAGTAGCATTCATATGAGAGAATTAAAATCCTACACTTCTGATAATTAGTTCTTAAAATTCTAAAAATTTCATATTCGATTGAAGTCATCTTATAAGGAAAATTCCCCAAAGCGTATTGTAAACACATAAAGATACACACACACACTAGCATACTCGTTAAATTCACGCATTAATATAAAATTTAAATTTTATTAAAAATTTAAAATTTAAAATGTAAAATTTAAATATACTATTAATATTTAAAGAGAGCAATTTCGTGCTCTCGAAATTAAATACTATAATAGCGTATATCGGGCAATGAGAATATCAAGCGCGGAAATTGATGCGTAAAAAGAATATAATTATCAAATAATATTTACATAATATAAAGATGTGATTGTCGGTACTACTTTATTTGATTAGGCGGCAAATAAAGTGGTATCGATAATTATTGTACATCTTTATATTATGTAAATATTATTTGATAAATATATTTTTTTTCGCGCATCAATTTCCGCGCGGTATTGTGCTCTCATTGCTCGATATGCTCTATTATAATTTTTAATATTAATAAAATTATTAAATGCGGACGTGCGGCAATATTTTTGTAAAATGATGAAACGTTCAATTGGGGACATCTTGGCAACGTTAAGCAATCCATATTTCGATGTATTTATATCAGTGAATACAATTCATAAAATTTGTGGGTTTCAAAAGATTTGCGCAAATTTTACGAACTTCGTGCTGTTGAGAGAAATGCGAATATCTGCTCGTGGGCGTCAAACGAGATTAGGTTTTCATGAATTTCGAAGAGAATCGTGACTGACTCTCATGATTTGATTCTAGAAGCGATCAGCTGAGAAATTGCCAGGAAATTGAACGCCCTTATCTGCCAGATGCAGATCGGTTGTCTTTTGCTTTTATATAAAATTCCATTTGACAAAGCGAAATTGAATAATGGAAAATCCTGTGGTACATGTGCTCACTGCTCATCACGCACGCTGGTCCTGACATTCACGTTCATTGTCCAATGAACCCGTTGATCGGATTGAAACTTTTCAATATCGCGCAATGTAAATTATGTTAAACTGCATATGATTTAATTATGATTTAGCAACTGCATATTATTTGCATTTTAAATTACATTTTATAAATTCTAAAGTACATCACTGTATAGTTCTGCTTTGAAATTGTGTGTGTATGATTTTTATAGATGTCATAAATTAATTAAGAAGATTTTGAGTGTAGATGACATTCCATAGAAGAGAATTATAATCGTCGTTTTTTAAAATAAATATATTATTAAAATTGTTCAAAAATATTTTTAAGAATTTTTTTATAAATTAATGTTATTCAAACTGCTGAGAATTGAACAGGCACTGTTAGACACGCTGTGAAAGAGGATATTCCTCTCGGAAATTGGCATTGTTTGGGCACACTTTATCTCGCGCAGAATGAAATGGGCATGAATTCATTGATGAAGTGATCTCATTTTATACAATAACATTGTCCACAATGATATGCACATTTCTCAATTATCATAGGATAATCCATTTACGAACAGCAAAATAAATGTTTCATCACTCTTTATTCTGAGTCATAATGGTGTAGTATGCCAAACAGAACAATAGATAAGAATATTGTTTTGTTTAAATGAGCATTGCGATGGTTAAATTGGTATGTGTACTGTATATCCATATTACAATATATTATCGTTTGACTTTAGCTAACAAAAGACTTCTAAATATAACGAATAGACGATATAACGAATAGAATAAGATGAATAAGCAATTGTTCTCGCAAATTGACAAAAGTCATTATCTTTACTTGAAATTTCATTTGGCGAGAATGAAAAAATTTGTATAATTTTTCTCATTCAAGCTATCAGTAATTGTTTTAATTAATTAAACGTGTATAATATGGCATGAGAAATACAATTTTTATTTATTAAAAACAGAATACATTTGACTGCTTCGTAGCTGAAGAAAGGATTTTAGAACAAAGTTTGCCATTTTTATTAAATATGATGAATGTAACTGCATTTACAACATTAGAGAATGGGGAATTAACTTCTTTTACTATTAAACTTACCTTTTTACCTTGATTTTGTAACTATTTTAAAAAACATTTTTTAAAAACATATTTTTAAAACATTCAATTCGTAATCAAGGAGCTAAGAAATTCAGGGATTTCGGTATCTAATTTTTGAATACAATTACAGCTTTTGCATATCGGTTCAAATGCAAGTATCGTTTGCAACATAGTTCAATGAAACGCCATATATTTTTTATTCAGAGATTTCGCCCTAATAAAAATTAAAATAGATAAGGGCTGACAGAAACGAAGTTCAAGGATGTTATCTGCGTTTGACCTCACTCCGGATCGCCGAAATACGATAAACATACACCATACTTTCTCAGCACTCCTCACGCAAAATCGTGCTAATGGAGATAGTCAGAAAAAAGAAAGTCTTGAAATCTCAATAGATAATGAAAAACAACGTCAAACAAAATTAATTATTTATGACAGCAACCTGAGACGAACGAACCTTTGAACTTTGTTCCCAGTTCCTATGCTATATATAATTGACGATATTCAGTCTGCCAAATCAGTGTAAATCAGTTTTTTGTTGCACAAAATGGCGCAAAAAAGCACTTCAATCGCTCCAAGTAATTAATTCTCAAAAATTGCACATGAAAGTCTAGATTTATTCGCTCAGTTGTAGATATTTCCTGATATATTCAATTTTTCCGTTTTCTTTCCAAGTTCTGAATACTTCAGCGCATTCTGGCTGCATTCTGTAAAGTACGTGATGTATCATTTTATTTTTGTTCATTGAATGTTAAACAAGGATAGAATAATACATTATGCGCAATAATATGCGCTTTATGAAATCAGACGTCTATTTTTACCTCGGATGTAGAAAAATGCAATTAAAACAAATACATCTGCGATTTGATAATTATCTCTTGCTTTAAAAATTCGTGAAAACAAATGAGATAAATCATTTCTCCTTGAATAATCTTATCTTTGACAACTGTAAAACCTTAATGAGAAGAAATGCAAAATAAAAATATTTTCTGCTAAGAAATGTTGATAATTAGATTACTCGAAAGATATTCGGAATAACATTAACGTATTTTCCGAATAAATATATTTAGACATAAGATATTATGATAAATTAATTTCTAAACTAACGTTCTAACTAACGTTGAATTATTTATATGTGTGAGATACGGTGATCGTATTACTGAGGCCTCGTTTTTTCGTGCTAATAGATAACAACAAAAATTACTTCGCTTTACTTTCGTGTCACCGCATTAACATGTAGAAGTTTAGACCACACAGTGGCATATGCAAAATTAGAACTGATGTATAACGTAGCCTTCTAAAAATGATAAGCGTATACGTATTATCGTTCTATTTGTTTTATTACCTGCGACTCTTATTTGGAGACTTTGCATCGTTTTGCATTTGTATTTATGTTTGTACCGCAAAATATGAAATAAATTGTAGTCAAAGAAGCTAGTAATTTATTATTTTTTAAATTCATTTATTTTTTAGAATCAGAGAAATATAAACATAATCTTGATAAAAAAAGATAAAGTAATTAATGCAATTACTTCGACAAAACATCTCTGATTACACATGTGCATTTTGTAATCATAGATAATAATTATTTTTTTCTAAGTCATAATAGGAATAACAAAAAATTTAGTTGGCTTCGCATGAAAGGGATAATTTTTTTAATATCTTAATTGTACGATTGTTATTATATTATTATATGTTTCAAAGAAATTGTGTTACACACAAAGAAATATTAAATAATGTGTACAATTCATTGTACAATCGATAGAAGTTAAAATAGCGATGTTCTTTCAAAACAAACGTTTTCATGAAAAATTCATCAAGTGAATTCCTATCAACGATTTCCGATAGGGCCAATGTACAAAACGAGTGTGTGAGTTACAATATATATAATAAAATGTACCGCAAACATTGGATTATGATATAACCTTTAAATTAGAATAACAAGAGTGTAACGAGATTCGAGATCTAACTTTGAATTGATTTGATCGTGACAAGTCAACTATCGCTCTCTCTCTCTCTCTCTCTCTCTCTCTCTCTCTCTCTGTCTCTAATA
>Ga0157364_1006382_pt1 | contig 12105 bp, 6 predicted proteins | sample AttsexASBM2_FD_111476 | JGI IMG/M metagenome (GOLD analysis project Ga0157364, IMG submission 111476) | Fungus gardens microbial communities from leaf cutter ant in Ribeirão Preto, State of São Paulo, Brazil - Atta sexdens ASBM2 | ecosystem: Host-associated > Fungi > Mycelium > Unclassified ...
ACGCACGCACGCACGCACGCACGCACGCACGCACGCACGCACGCACGCACGCACGCACGCACGCACGCACATATATATATATAAAAGTACAAAAATAATATACTTAAAATAATATAGAATAAAATATCCAAGCAAATATAAATTACAAAATATATACGTATTTGATTACAATTTATAAATAATGTAACACAAAATACGCTGTGATTTTTGGGTATATACAAGATGTGTCGAATTTTTAAATGTTAAAACTTCGGAGGCATATAAGAGATTGGTATTGTAAAAAGAAGTCTTTTATAGATTTTCCTATTTTTATTTCATTTTGGAGAAAATCGCAAAAAACAAAAAACAAAAAAGTTTTTCATTTTTTATTTATTTATTACTTATTTATGTATTGTATGTATCACTTCTTTAATGTAAAGTATTGTTTAATCAGGAAAATCATCAGAGCACTATACTTCAGATCATTCAGATAACGATCACGTAATTTTTTTCCTAAGATGAAAACATGAAAAGTGAAAAATTTCTCCATTATTTTTAATGATAAAATTTTCACTTTTTACATTTCCATCTTAGTCATATGATCGTTACTCTAATTGTAATAGCCTACGAGTTGTTAGTACAATCCGTATGCTTGTATTGCTACAAAAAAATCAACATTTTGAACAATAATTAATCCTTAAGGAATGACAACATAAATAAATAAATAAATGTGTAAATGAATAAATGATAAATAAGTAAAAAATAAAAACATCTTTTTATAATTTTTTTCCAAAACATAAAAATGAGCATATCTCTTGAAAATTTTTTTTTATAAATCTTCTACACGTTCATGAAGTTTTGACATTTAAATACGAGATATTCTGCATAATATAAAGCATTGAAACACTACTTGTTAGAAAATTTTTTTTATCTTTGTAATATATGTTATACCTATTCATTTAAAATTCTTTGGAAAACAAATTATCAAATATATTTACACATATTTACATATTTACATATTATTCTATAAGCTAATACTTCTGAACGAATTAGTTATTTCTTATAATACTGTATCATTATCTCTAATGTAAAGCATTCTAATACATTCATAGTGTGATATAATAATTGTACTCACAGAATGTTTTAATGGATTGATTCAATGTGGGTAACGATGATGTTTGTTGAATTAATATGTTTTTACACAATGGGAAAGAACCTTTATAATTATTAAATAATATATATTATATAATTATATTATTATATATTATTATATTATTATATATAATTAATATATATAATTAACAGAAAATTCAATATCCATGTTGATTTAAGTTTCATCTTTCGTCGAAAGACTAATTTATATGATAATGCATACATCTTATAAAATTAATAAAATTAATAATTCTCGATATAATATAACGGCACGTTTTTTTTAAATAAAATAATTGCCTTTTATAATTTAATAAATTAGTTGCATATATATTAAGTTATTATTTTCTCTTGATTCTGCTTGTTATGTATATCTTGTACTTGTTCGATTTTTCCACAGTCAAATTTTTGTTTGCTAGAGATTCGCGTCAAATTCCTGTTCGTTGTAGACGACATTAACTGTGCAGGAATTTCTCTACTTTGGTCATCCACACATAAATTATACTTCCATATTAGAATTCGTCGATCAATGCCACCAGAAGCAAAAAGTGTACCATCTTTTGAAAATGTTATGGATGTTATGCTAGTACAATGTCCTCTGAGAGTATAAATTGGACGGCCTTCTAGGATATCTAAAATCTAGTCGATGTTTCTTGTTAATAGTAAATAGAATAATAATTTATTGAAATTGCTAAATGAAACCAAAATTTTAAACTACCTTCATTGTAGAATCTACAGATGCTGTTAATATAAATTTACCATTTGGATGGAATTTAATCATATTCACAGACTCTGTATGAACAGCATAATGCTGACATAAAGAATCTGTTCTTAAATCGTACAATTTGACACATGCATCTGTATTTGCTGATCCAATAGTCGTGCCGCTTGGATGAAACTCCACATATTTAGCAGAAGCTAATAAAGTTTTATTCTAAGTTTCTAATATACAAAATTATAATGCAACAACTTTAACTTAACAAACCTTTTATCTCATTAAAAGTTTTGACACATCGTCCGCTGGTAATATCCCAGACTTTTATTGTTTTGTCATCGCTACATGATATCAAAAGTTTACCATCCGGAGAAAATTTAGCACAGCTTACCCAATATGTATGTCCATTAAATGTCTTGAGGAATTTTTTTTGATATGGTATCCACAGCTTTACACTTTTATCATTCGATGCAGTAACTAACTAAAAATTATAATAAACAATTACATAAACTGTATAGCAAGATCTATAACAAAATAGCTAATAATTATTAGGTATAAGAAAAAGTTCGTGGCGTTTTTTTAATGCCATCTAATGGGAAAAACGCCACGAACTTTTTCCCAAATAGATAATTGAATTTAAGATTACTTTTTCCCCATTTGGACTAAACTGTACTGATCTCACAGCAGAACTATGAGCCTTAAAGTCAAAGGAATGTCCTTTAACTTTAGGAATCCAAATTCTTACAGATCTGTCTTTTGAACCACTGGCCATAACTTCTCCGTTTGATGAATAGCACACATCTAAGACAGCCTCTTTGTGGGCTATAAACTTGTAAGCTGGCTTTAAATGTTTCAATCGCCATAACATTACTGTGTTATCCATACTGCTTGATATGAGTTGATCAGCATTTGGATGAAAGTTTAAAGCAGTAACTGCATTGCTGTGACCTATGAAGTATCCTTGATATGCAGGCTCGCAATTAGTCTTTTCCATTGTCTTTTCTGTTCTGGTAGCACAATAAAGTAGTAGAATAAAAAAATGAATAAAAATACATGAAGCAACATCACATGCAATATTAATATAAAAAAGTTTTTATTTGAAATTGGTATATATTAATTTTTATCATAATTTGAATTATATTACTTAATAATAATTAAATATTAAGATAATCTAATAAACAATAACCTTAAAAATTCATATGATTACAGATAATTTTATTAAAAAATATTAAATAAATGTAAAGATATGTCACACGTTAGGTAACTATACGTTCATTAATTCTTTATAGCATTTTAGACAACAATGTATTTAGTATTGCGAGAACGTGTAAAAATTAATTATTGTGATGATTATTATACTGAATCGTTTAATATAAAAATGTTATATAATTTATTCAATTTAACTATTCCATTTAATTAATATTTATATACTCACGTCTTTTAATTATGAATCATTCATGCGAGGTATAATATTTTTTACAATCTGAAGACACAGCAGCGTCTCGACACTAAGTAAGCGCAGTGACATATAGCGCAAAACGGCTAATAATTATTTTATTAATGAAACATATCGTAAAAGTTTACACAATGCAAATGAATATTGTAACTTTGATGAGTTTTTCTTCAATTTATATGTAAAAACAACATTCGATACTTGACAAGTTCGAGATAGTATTTATTTATTTGAACAGCTGATATCAACTGTTAACAACCACATTAATCGATTGAAGTTCTAAAAAAACAGAAATTATTTTGAAAGTGACCAGAGAATATTTATAATTCTGTATCTCAAAATATTTTAACGTGCGATTATTTAATTCTTTTTTTTTCGATTATTTAGTTTTAATTACAACGAAAAGTAATGCTTGATTTATACTTTTGCTTAACCCTAAGGCCCTGCGCACAATAGAAGGAATTAGAAATAAAGAATAAACGATTTTAACCTATCAAAAATCAAATACATTGGAATACACGATTTCTGATAAGTTGAAATCTTTTATTCTTTAATTTTAATTCCTTATTCTTTCTATTGTGCGCAGGGCCGAAAATCCTAAAGCCAATAGGGTTGCCAGTCTTAACTAACTGAAATCTGTATTCCATTGGCTGAATTTTAGGATTAAAATCGAAGCAGTGCCAGTATCGCAATCAATACGGTGGCAAGATTCTAATCCAGCTAGCAATCCAGCAGGAATACAAGCATCGTGTGACACAGGTTTAAGTTCGGTTGCCCTTGACTTTAATTTTATAAAAGCTTACTCGAAAAAATTGCCTTTAATTTTGAAAACATCTTCAAAATTATTGGATTGGTCTCATCAATTCTTAAGATTAATCTAATTCGATTAAGTGTGCCTTCCAATAAGCGACATAAATGACACGGTGTGACACAATGGATTATTACATCCTTGTTGTTTGCTAATTAAACAAAAATGACATGATCACTGTGTTGCTTGTTGGAAGACACACTAAGTTAATCGGAGTTGGTGAAACCGGCTCTAACCCAAACATAACAAATCACAATAATGTCAAAATGACATTAAAATGAATTGGAAATGATTGAAAAAATGACTTTTAATGATCATTTTGGAGTCATTTTGACATCATTTTGATATCATAATGACTTGTTCTGCTTGGGAATGCCCATTTCCACCAATATAGCTTAACTTTAATCTCGATTCAACTTATTCTTTATCTTTTTCTAGTTCTAAAAATTGGAAAAAGATAAAGAATAAATTGACTCAAGATTAAAGTTAATCTATATTGGTGGAAACAAACATAAGTTAATCGGAGTTGATGAGATCGGCTCTTATGTCTGTGTTTATGCATTGGAGATTGAAGATTGCGAATCACGAATTAGAATTCGACCAAATAAGTTTAAGAGAACCAATTGAAGTTTCATTTTTTCGTGAAATGGAAGGAAAGAAAGAATTTTGATTTGTTCATTTTTTTATATGTTATGCGAGTCACAAACAAGTTCTTGTCCGATTGATTGTTACATTGGAACTGACCAATTGCCTTTACTATTCAGCAGAATTGACCAATCAATTTGATCAATTCTTGACATTTAATCGATCGATTAGATTAATCGGAATTGGTGAAACCTAATTCCTAAACGCAGCCTAGAAAGCTTAATTTTACAGTCGAACAGGGGAATACTCGACTAGTTGGTTGATTCTTACATTCTGATTAGGTTTAAACCCTCGGTGGAAACTAGGCCTGTGACTGTTCTGGCACTTCTTTATAGTCACATTCGACTATCCTCGGACATCCTCGAGCGTTCTCGGGCCCCGCGATCTACTGATTCTATGTATGTGTTGCATGTACTTGTTGCGCGCTCGCATGCGCACGTTCGCGTCATTCGCTACATTTTTGCGGGGACCATCGAAAAAGCCACGAGGTAGCTGTTCAATAAAATTGCTGAGACACGCACGTGGTCAAAACATGGCAAATTATCACAAGCCGGAGTCGAAGACTATTCAGGAGCTGCGGGACATCGCGAACAAGTTGAGAATTCATTCGATTGAGACGACGCAAGCCAGCAAATCCGGGTGAGTCCGTCATCCACTTCCTAATCAGCGATGATAAACGAATACGGTTACTCCGGCAACTATGACCGGTGGACTTAGCTACGAGGAGGTATGTACACATCGCCCGGGACAATGATAAGCGAGAACGCATCTTGTGATTCCGTGATAATGATGTAACCGCATGTTTGGAAATTCCCGCGTGAATGTTATCGATTTAGGCAACCGTCGAGATTAATTACTTTCATTTGCGTTTTAAAACGACATTTAAAATAGCACAAATATCCGACGTTTCATGAGAAGGACAAAATAACAGTTTAAAAATTACAGTCGGAGGATATTAAGAAAACACTTGACACTTGATTGATTGCGCACTTGGTTGACGTGTGCGTTGTACAAATATAGCATTACTAATTTATTGCGGAGTATTTATATTGTAGTAAAGAGTATGTATCTATGCATCTTGGCACATGTTTTTATGACCCGATAGATTCGCATAATTTCTGATAAAAATATCGCGCTCAATATAACGCGGCTATTCATAATTAATAGGAATTGAAATGCAGACTGTTGTAACGCAAAACGCCGATTCAGCACCTAAAGTTCATGTCACACTATACATTGGAGATTGAAGATTGAAAATTAGAATTCTAATGCTAGTCAGAACGGAATAGATTAAATTCTGACGGTCGAATTTTAATTTCTAATTAAATTTAAAGCTCGTGTCAAATTCTTTGGTTTTCGTCCAAAGATTTTTGAACAAATTTTTGATTCACCGACTGATGGAAAACATTTGATATTTTTTTTTTTACGTTTTTAAAAGAACGCATTACAATAGAGTAATAATTTTGAAAGTAGCAGTAGATTTTCAGTGAAATAAATGGAATCACAGTTTTTAAATCGGAGAAAACTGGCAATCGTAATTATAACACACATTCGAAACTGAGGATTGTAAATTAGGGTTCCATTTTATGCATGATGTGTATGATGTAGTTTTTGTTGTCCACCGAATAAAAAAGGATAGATGATATATTAAACTAACAAGATTTTATAGCGTAAAACTTAAATCTCAAGCCATAAAAAATTGACCAATAATTTATTATTATTAAGCATTAAGATTTACTTTGACCGAAAATAGGATTATTTCTATCAATTGATTAATTCATTTCGTTCTGATTGACTAAATTCTCATCTTCAATTTGCAATTCTCAATCATCGTGTTTAGTGTGACACAGGCTTAACTCGATCGTATGATTTCCGATATCATTAACTTTGAATGCGTTCCGTTTTACGCATGATGAGATATCATTATATCCTTGTTGTTCATCAAATATTGAAGAAGAGTAAAATGATACATCATTTTATCCCCGCGCCCTTTATTTAACAATGTATCATCTCTTCGAAAGCATTTCAATCTTCCGAATAAGAGCCATGACACACAAAAAATTTCAGCAGTAAAACGTGAATAGTAAGGAAATCAACGTGTTGGATTTGCTATTGCTTATGTTGTGACCTTACTATCTCTATTGTGATGGTCAATTTGCTTACTACTTTATACGTTTTATTGCCTGAATTTTTTTGTCATGCAGTGCCATGGCTCTAAAACGAACGAGAAATATTGAACGTATTTTCATGAAGGCTTTGGAACGCATATTCAAATTACTTTTATTATTAATTTTAATTTACTCAGCATGGATTATTCGTACTCTGTAATCAGGCGAAGATGATCTTTCTATTCATTTGTATAATAAACAAGAAAAATGCGATCAGTTATAAGTAAATTACATATTATTTATCTGGAGCATGAATCTAATTGAATACAATTTTATCGATTTGTTGGAAATGAAGAATGGAAAAAGACAAATGTGTTGTTCTTTTAGAATTATTTATTAACTTACATTAGTAATTTGCGTGATGTGCTATTAGATTAAGCTAAATCATAAAATCTATTCACGCTATCGACGATTCTTTTTCATTGCGCCGAGCTGAAATGTCTTGTCGGCGATCTAATTTAAGGAATTGCTAGTTCATTAGTTTTTCTTTCAATAAGCGCGTTTTTGATGACTCGCACTTCCAATATTTCCGTAATTTCGCCAAAGTTAGGAAGAAATTAATGAATTATTATTTAATCAATTAAAGTAATACTATTTTATAAAAATTAAAAGGATTTAAGATGGATAATTTATATATTATCTACATTAGATATATATATAAATAAAATATATATTACATTTCTAGTTTATTATATTTATGATTAATAAATTTTTAATAATAAATTGGCTGATTTAAAAATAAATATCTTTAATAAATGAAAAAAATGTGCCATGTATTTTGCAAAGATATCGAATTGATGAATAATACAATGTCTTTTCGTGTTGATTGTCATTTTATATTTCTCACAATTAGTTTATACATGGACGATTGTAAGAACTATATTTAAGAAGTGAAGGAGTCAGGCGTTTACAGTCGTCGAGGTCACGCAGCGAAGGAAATGTGATAATGGCGGTACATTAGGTTTTCTAATAAATAATTTACCGTATATAATTCGAACGACGACTGTATAATTAATAGAAAAGATTCTCATGAATTTTAATATAAAGAGTGAGTTTTTCGTTGAGGTCAATTAAGGAAAATGCGAAAAAAATCTCTGAAGTCGAAATTTATTTAGAACAATTTTGCGATTTCTTTTTTTCTTTGGAAAAAAAAATAAACAGTAGAAGTGCGCTTATATAAGATGTGTGTCTGAAAAATCTGAATTGCCGGTATGCAAATCAAATACACACGCTATTATACGTATGTTCTATAGATCAACTTCACTGTGGTGTAAATGTATTTACATATTTACGTATTTCGTAAACCGACTACTTATTTGTAGTGCGAAATAAGATGGCAGAAATAAGGTAATAAGATTCTGATTTTCTGTGTTTTTAAAGTTTATGGTCGCCATAAATATTTCGCGTCATCAAAATAATTAAAGTAATGATTAAGATAGAGAAACGCAAATGCAAGAAGATTGCATTGTTAAAAACAAAAAAATTTAAGTAAAAATAATCAAAGTGAAAGCATCTACTTGAATCGGAAGACAATGACTTTGAAATATTAAAGAAGAGAAGAACTGCAATTCAATGGTTTTTATGCTGATATATTTATTTCGAGTCACTGTATATATTCTGGATACGCTCTATATATCGTCGTCATCATTGTAATCGTCGTTGTAGGGATGAGTTGGAGAGGTAGGGAGATAATCGCGCGCAGCAGTCGGTCCGTTTGCCGGCGAAACTCCTTTCACTCGCCAGCAGTCGCGATCGAATGTTCGTTAATAGACGACAGTCTTAAAAGACTTGAGTATAATTCAATTCACGATGGTACGAGACACGGATGTGGAAAAACTCCAACATATCGCAAATAAACTGCGTATCGAATGCATAAAAGCGACTGAAGCATCAAAGAGCGGGTATGACGAGAAATTGCAAATTATAATTAACATCATAATTAGCTAACATATTTCTTAAACATCGATCTTTTTCATCCAGGTGGAACATTAATCTTTAAATAAGCATTAAATAAGTTATACAAATTGTAAAATCATTATTGTGCAGTGAATTTGGGATGATTTTTCTTTAATGTAATAAATAACGACTTAAATAACAAATAGAGACTTAAATTTCATTCGTGTTTATTTTTTAATATCTATTCTTTAATCATATTTTCGTTATATATAGGGGATAATGATAGATAAAAATGAATTTAATTGTACTTGAATTGAATTATATATAGCAAGATGATAAAAGATAAAATGTTGTGTAACATTTTGTAACAAATATTTGTCATATTTATGAATATCGCTGCCTCTGTGACCTTTCACGGTAAAAGAATTGAAAGAATATACTTGAAGATAGAATAAATCTGATAATATATTGCCAATACCTCTGACCTTGTCACGATTGTGAATGACGAAAAACAGATATCGTTCGATTACGTGAACAGAATTATCGCTGATGCGTAAAAAAGAACCGTCAATTAAGTATTTTTATCGTTTAGAACTGTAAAACTGTCGGATTTAATTTTATATTGATTTACATCTTGTTTTGCTCCAGACATCCGACATCATGTTCATCCATGGCCGAAATTATGTCCGTCCTCTTCTTCCATACAATGCGTTATAAAGTATCAGCACCACGTGACGCTAACAGTGATAGATTTATCCTCAGTAAAGGCCATGCAGCCCCAATTCTCTACGCAGGTAAATTTACTGCCAATAAATTACCTTATTAACGTAATTAATTTGATATAATCAATAAATCAAAATATTTTAATATAATTAATTCAATAACATTTTTATTGCTCATCATTTTTAAATATGTAATATTTGTCGATATTTTTTAATAATTATTTTATATACATTACATTTATATATGTTACATTTTATTATTATATATGCAATTATATTATTTTACATTTACGTTTTATTATAGCATGGGCGGAAGCAGGCTTGTTCCCGACCAGCGAATTATTGAATTTAAGAAAATTCGATAGCGATCTGGAGGGACATCCTACCCCGAGGCTTAATTTTGTAGATGTAGGAACCGGTTCACTAGGGCAAGGTCTCTCAGTTGCTGCAGGCATGGCTTACGTCGGAAAGAACTACGATAAAGCCAGTTACCGGTATGCTATTCAATCGTTTATTTAAATTATTGAAATTTGCTTTGATATTTAAATCCATTTTCTCTTTTTTTTTTAATACCTCTGATAACAAACATTAATTTATTTTTCAGTGTTTACTGTTTGATTGGTGACGGAGAAGCGGCTGAAGGTTCCATTTGGGAAGCCCTTCATTTTTCATCTTATTACAAATTAGATAATCTTTGTGCCATTTTTGATATAAATCGTCTTGGACAAAGCGAACCGACCTCGCTACAACATAACATGGAAGTTTACCGCAAAAGATTAGAGGCCTTTGGTTTCAATGCCTTAGTTGTAGATGGTCATGACGTGGAAGAATTGGCGAAGGTATGATACCTATATTAAGCAATATGATTGTATAAGTAAATACATGCTAAAGAAATTGTGTTGTTTAGGCATTCCATGAAGCACAAAATACAAAAGAACGTCCCACTGCTATTTTAGCAAAGACTTTTAAGGGTAAAAACTTTCCTCAAATCGAAGATACAGAAAACTGGCATGGCAAGTCTCTGGGTAATAGAGCGGCTGATGTTCTTCAGGTATATTGATATTAATATATACTGATATTGATAATATTATAAATATTAATCTTAATATTTTTGTAAATTTTTATAATATTTTTTTTATGTATAATTTTACAGCATTTAAATGGACTTCTAAAGAACCCAGGTAATCTTCAACTGCATCCACAAAAGCCACTTGTAGATGATGCTCCCGTTGTAGACATCAGCAACATTACATTGGCTTTTCCTCCAAATTACAAACTAGGCGAACAAGTAGCTACTAGAGTGGCTTATGGCACGGCTCTTGCAAAGGTTTTTGATATTTTTAATGTTTGTGTTTCAAGAAAATACATTTTCACAAATATATCTTTTGTTTTAGGTAGCAAAGAATAATGCTCGTGTCATAGCTTTGGATGGTGATACTAAGAATTCTACTTATGCTGAGAAAATAAAAGTGGTTGATCCAGATAGATTTATCGAAGGATTTATTGCCGAACAGAATGTTGTGGGTGTCGCTATCGGTGCTGCTTGCAGAGACCGTACCGTCCCGTTTGTATCAGCTTTTGCAACATTCTTTACACGTGCCTTCGATCAGGTGAGGCGCAAATCAAATTCGTGAAAATTAACGCGCGATAATAATGAAGAAATAGATAAATTATTGACTTCTGTTGCAGATCCGCATGGGTGCGATATCTCAGACAAATGTGAACTTTGTCGGTTCACATTGCGGTGTATCTATCGGCGAAGATGGTCCCTCGCAGATGGGTTTAGAGGACATCGCGATGTTCCGAGCGGTCCCGAATTCTACCATCTTTTACCCAAGTGATGCCGTGTCAACGGAGCGTGCCGTTGAACTGGCGGCTAATACTAAGGGCATTTGTTTCATTCGCACTTCTCGTCCAGCAACGGCTGTTTTATACAAGAACGATGAAACTTTCGCCGTTGGTAAAGCCAAAGTAATCAAATCTTCCGCTAAGGATCAGGTGCTCGTGATTGGCGCCGGTGTAACATTGCACGAGGCAATCAAGGCGGCTGATGAGTTAGCCAAGGCTGGAATCAATATTCGTGTGATTGATCCGTTTACGATCAAACCTATCGACGCACAAACTATCATAAAGAATGCCAAAGAGGTCGGCGGTAGGATTGTCACCGTTGAGGACCATTATTCGGAAGGAGGGCTAGGAGAAACGGTCCAATCTGCAGTCGCTTTGGAAAGAAATGTAATTGTCAAGAAGTTGGCGGTGCCAGAGATACCGCGTTCTGGTCCACCAACAGTGTTGCTTGAAAATTACGGTATCAGTGCCCGTAACATTGTCGCAGCGGTGCAGGAAATTGTAAAATATTAGTCTCGCAACTGCGAATGATCATTGGTTAAATCAATCGAAAAAGCTGTTTATGTACATACAATATCTTATTATTTTTTCAAAACATAAGTGATGGAGTATAATGAAACATTCCATTTTCTTTAAGATGTTTATACAACAAAGGATAATGATTGAACCTAATATAATTTGGATAGAGTTAAATTTTTGATGCTGCAGATACGCGAGAGTAA
>Ga0157364_1006383_pt1 | contig 12105 bp, 4 predicted proteins | sample AttsexASBM2_FD_111476 | JGI IMG/M metagenome (GOLD analysis project Ga0157364, IMG submission 111476) | Fungus gardens microbial communities from leaf cutter ant in Ribeirão Preto, State of São Paulo, Brazil - Atta sexdens ASBM2 | ecosystem: Host-associated > Fungi > Mycelium > Unclassified ...
AATAAGTTCTTTGCAGTGCTTTAAGATGGTTATTAGCATTTCTTTAAATAGTATATTTATCATTAATAAATTAATAATTAATCTACTAACTTGAGATATTAATATTTCAGCTTCAGTTTACGATGGTGTTTCAAGTCCGACATACCAAATCAGCATGCAGTTTATAAAACTAAAAAATATATTTATAAAAATTTGCTTATAAATATTATTAAGCATCAAGATCCATTTCGAAAATAGGATTATTTAATAATATAAAGGATTTTAATAATATAAAGTGTAACTTTTAGAAATTTTTTAATATGTTCATGATTTTCACGAGTTTAGAGTTATTTTAAAAGAATTTGATTTTATTCAGCCCTTAAATCTGAATTTTTGAAAAATTTTAATATTCATTTAGCGACATCGCAAATTGCATTTGACGATGCAGAGACAAGTTCGAATCAGAAACTTTATCAAGTCATGCGTGAGAAAATGAACATTTCTATGAAGTGACATTCATACTTCTTTGATAATATTTTAGTTAGCAAAACTAAGTGAAGTGATTTTGATATCGGTGCTAGATATTCAACGATGTTTACAAGCGTGAATTTTCTAACGTAAGAAAATCATAATATTTTCCATAGAAGTGAAAAAACGTAAAAAAATTAAAATATGTAACAGTTAGGTCATAATGTTAAATATTTTGAGAGAGAACAGAATAGTAAAATAAATTTTTAAATGATTTTTTTCAAAAAGATATTAGAAATTAATATTTTTAATAAAAAAAGAATTATAAATCATTTTTCATTATCTATAAAAATAACTTATATTGAATTTTTAAATTTTTTATCTTTAGAAAAAAAACAATTTAGCTACGTTTGTATTTAATCGACGTACTGACCACGAAACATGTTGAATTCGCAGTTGGATTAATGCAAAAGGTAGCAGATGGTAGAACGTCGACTATGACCTCTTGGCATCCTACTGAACCACGCGCTCGGGGGCAGACTATTTGGAAGATCGCCAACAACGCGTTTATTATCGTAAATTATCGTAAAATCGTGCGTACATCGAGTTAGACATCGTGCCAGTTAACGTCGCAGTGTTTAGGTTCAATGATTCGTCAAAATAATATTTGTTTCATGATTGTAAATAACAGTACAAATGACAAAATATTATAAATTGTGTTACAAAAACAATAAGAGATTAATGACATATTTACTGTTATTTCACTGCATATCACAATAATTGGTTAAGAAATGACACAATGATAGAAATAACAACCAATATTAATATTAGAAAATTGAATTTAGTATTTATAGGACGCAAAATGGACAATGTCGATAATAATGAAATTATTAGGCGATGCATTATCGGTGATATTTGTTTTATCAAATTATTAATATTATCTAATTGTTGTTAATGCATTATGGAATAATAATTAAAATGAGAGAACGTAGAATAAGGTTGTATTTTAAAAAATAATAGTCTTTCACAGCGACAAACATCGCGATAAAAATGTATAAAAACAGATCAAAAATACATTTATTGATAACTTCCGTTGTGCAATTTGATAAAAAGTCGAGACAAATCCAAATAAGTAGCTTTTATCATATAAAAACGTAAGGTAAATAGCAGACACATATCGTTGATGAAATGCTCGAGTAATACGAAAAGAAATTTTTTCGATGTCAAGAGAGAACATGAAACATGATCATAGTTTCACGTAGAATAGCAAGATAAAACAAGTAAGCTGGACTGACAATGAGCAAAAAATAAAAGAAAAAAATGTACAATGGAAATGTACGATGCGGGAGAGGCAAAAGGAAGTATTTCGGAAGTTGCAACATAATTTGCAAGAGTAACTTTGTAAATCCCGTTATTTTCATTAACTATGCCACTTTTCCTGAAAACTGTTGTTCCTCAAATTTATCGAGAAATAAAGCTTAAGGTTACAACTTTCTATTAATTAGAGAATTCAAACGAGGCAAAAAAGTAAAAATACATTGCACAATATATGTATTAATTAAAAAATTGTTTGTTAACGATTAACTTAATCATTAGCCGGTTTATCTTTGAAATTGATCAACGTAAGCGTATCAAATCACTAAGAAAAATATCAGGTTGAAAATGAATGAATCCGAAAATTCTGATTCGATTATATAGATTAGAATTTCGGTTATCTTCACTGGAATGGTAATAAATTTAAAATTCGTCCATTTTCAATTCCAATTAACTCAACTAGATGTATGAAAAGTACCAGAAATTTTTCAGTTATAACAGCTTAACATCTCAGTAAAATTTAAGAATAGACACAAAAAACTGGAGCTTATAGCAAAAAACTGGAGCTTATAGCAAAAAATGCACGCCACAGCGATTTCGTGACGTTCTGTCACTTATCACATCTTTAGTTGCGCGTCACTGACATCGCGAAGATAACCAGATCCGTTTTAGCGCCAAACAGCGCATAAAGGTTTGAAGATGAAATGTATTTACGTACGATTAGTACGGCAATATTATCAACACAATCATCTCGCGGTTTACACTTGAATAACCGAAAATATCAGTTAAATATCACCTGATAAGATTTTCAAAGAAACTTTAACAATATCGTCGCTTTTCGTGCTTCTGTATTTCGCAAAAAAATTTATATCAAATATTTTAGCACTTCAATAAATCTCCGAATAATACACTCGTTCTCTATATATATATATCGATAGTAACTAATATGTATATATCGCAACTATTAAAATGTTGTGTAACTTTATCATTAATATATGTTTGCTTAATTCGCTGCTTGGATTTGCGACAGCAATATATACAGCACATCTTATATTTTAAAGCGTGCACATGAAAGCTAAAGTGACTTCCCAATATACATGCAGAAAGCATCTAAATCGCGAGCGAAAAATTCTACGACGGACTTTGCTTCATCTCCGTCGATCCTCTTTTCGACAACTTTTCGCCCGTTTCTGAGACACAGAGAATTGGTTAATCTTTTTACATTTAGAAAATCCGTATAAGATGTTTCTTCGACAACGAAGATTTCGTAACCCATTTTCACCCGTTTCACAGTTTTCCTTCTCGCTACTTGCGACAAATTCAGTCTGCAATGGCATAAAATTCCGAGAAATAAATACATAATATCCTTGAATTTCCATCTCGTATTGTTTCTTTCTTGATGTTAAGATGTGACCAATTTAATTCTCGTGAATTCTCAAACAACGATCACATGCACACACAGACATATATATATATAAGATGATCCATTTTAATCTTAACTCCAAATTTGTATGAGAGATGTCACCATTATATATTCTCCTTTATACCACAGAACTTTATTTGGAATATTTGTTTTTTTCAAATATTATTTGCCTGTTTAAGATTAAAATCAATCATTCTTTATAAAAATGTGTGTGTGTGTGTGTGTGTGTGTGTGTGTATTCTGTTGCGAAAATTCCATTCTGTGAGCAGTTCGTTGTCTGAGAAGTCAAATTTAAATTTTCCGTCGCTTCTCTCGAACTTAGTACTTAACTTTCGCGAGAATTTACTTCGCTTGAAGAGCTTCGGCTTCGAGAAATTCTGGTGAGCTTATCGCATCTTTGCTAAAACGCCGCTTTCTCGAAACGCACGTTTAAACGCATTCGTGCGCTACACGGGTCACAAAATCACGTTTCACAAAGGAAATCTTCCGGTGTGCTCCTCATACCGGATATCGCTTTTGAAACTCTCTGACTGTTGGAGTCGCGATATTCTCGCGTCTTTCTGACGACTCTCGCATTCGAAGTCGTAACTCGAATTGGTTGCTTCGGATTTCCTGTGATGTTCGTTGTTGTTGAAAGAGGATAATTTTCTGCACACAGATTGCAATTAACATGAGAAACAGAAGTCCTGTTAGCAGCTCTGCAACGCTTTTCATTCGCAAACTCATCGGTTAAACACATGGAATCCGCGATATCTCTTTGATAATTTTTATTGTCTCTAATCAATGACGTCCCACGAAATTTCTTCGCATCAAACGATTGATAGTTCAATTTTGGTACAGTCTTAACAGCGTATTTTGAAATCGCAAAATCTACGTCTGCAGATCTCGATGATTCCGATATTCCATCGGTGACAACGATAGGAACGATAGGAACGATCGTGATCTTTTCTTTTGTCCTCGGTAAATGCAGATATTGCGCTTTTCTGAATTCTGTCGTTGTCAAATCTGCTTCATCTCTTTTGAATTCAGAAAATCTCGGTATATTTTCTGCAACCAGTCGAGAGTCAACTTTTTGAACGCAAAAATCGCGCTTGCTCACCGCATCAGCAAGCTCATCTCGTTTATTAGTATCATGGGAGCATATCTTCGCAGGAGACTCGATCTTCGCTACTTCTCTTGAAGAATCAGCGCGCACTTGTTGCACAAAAGTACTGGACATCTTAGCGGATAAGACATTACTTGATGATGTCGTCGATGAAGCAATCGCTAAACGTGAATGCTGAATAGGACTAACGGCTCTGCTAGTGTAATGCTTTTCAATAGTGGCACGAAATTCTTCTGTATTTACACTGACGACACGAATCTGAGGAATGCCAGCTGACGCAGATACTGCTCTTAGTATTTGATAATTGGGATCTACATCAGGATTGATCGATTTTAATAAGGATATTCGATCGTCTTTGGCGATGCGTTCATCGGTTTCAGGTAGGATGCTTTTGTGGTAATTACTATCGCGACTGGTGAATTCCGTTTCAACGACCATTAAATCTCGATTGCCTGAGGAAATCTCGAAAGGTTCGTCCGACCGTTTATTCGCTGTTCCCTCGTTCACAGTGGACCAATTGTTATCGATCACTTCCACAATGGACACCGAAGATTTTCGTTTTCGAATCTCAAAAGAATTGCTAGTAGATGTCTGCAAATCTTTCAAAGTCCGATTGAGATATTGATGCGAATTGTACTCTGTTCTGCTAAAGACATTTGAAGGATTTGTATTGACCATTTCGCGAGCGTACCAACCGTCCGATACAGAAGTAGCTCTGTCCATTACAGTTTTAGACTTGTGAAAGGGTTGAAAATTGCTATTGGAAACATATTCGTTACGAGAGCGGTCATCTAGAACATTTTCTCCGTAAAACGTATGGCTATTGGTCGTCGGGAAATAAGATATGCTATTATTGACCCGATAAGAAGATCGAGAACCATCGAAGTTTTCAAGTGGGTGAGAAGGATTGTGAATAGCAAAATTTAACGCCTCCTGTCGACGATTCGAGTCGTTTTCATTTAACCAGCTGGTACGAGAACTTCTTGGAGTCAGTTTACCGACCACGGAGAAAGTCGAAGTCGGTGAGGTTTTATCGACGAGAGCGGATCGATTCTTGATGCCAGAGCTGATTGCGGTTTGGCGCAGATACATCTGACCGCGTTCAGGAAAATAATTGGACACATTTGATGACAGCACAGATTGGCCGATGAACGTCTCTGATTGATCCAAACGACAGGAGATGCCAAGGTCAAAGCTTGTACAACTCAGACCCAATGTCCGAGCTTTCCCGATAATCTGACTATATTGATATCGAAGTGGACCCAATTCATGATCTATTTTCAGTAACGTCTCTACATCTGTGGTTACTCGATGATGTCTCTTTGATTTGCCAGAATCATATGATAAAGCAAGAGGGTCGGAAAAATTCGGTGGAAAGTAGACCGACTTGATGGAAGAATATGGATTTCTAGCGATGTCAACGAGATCATTGTCGTTTGTCACATTGGCAGCACCCTTGTCATTGACGAATGTCGAAATTACGTCTTGTTGTGGATCCCAATTCATTGCGCGACGGTTATTTTTCGTTTCGTGAAGTTTCACTTCCGTTATGAGCTCTTCTGACCTCCCATCATTAATCATCGTCGTATCCTACACAGAAAATGAAGTATCGTGATCGTGGAAAAAATGATCAATTTATCCCTTTCTTCTATAACCTTTTATATTTTATTTATCTTAATAAAGTTATTACGTAATTCGTAAAATATTTCCAAAAAAACAAAAAGAAAAATTATACAAATAAATCTTCATGTGACTATTCATAATTTTCCATTGTAAACAAATTTCATTGTAAAGAAGCTTTAGTTGTACACAAAAAATGATTTGATATCCAAAGTATCCAAAAATTTAGATATAAATCCAAAAATAATTTTGTCGAGTTATCAAAATAATTATGTAAGAATCCTAAGCACAAGGCAACTACTAGCAAAAGGCAGTATTTTGACTAGCAATCAATTTGAACATCCTACATAATTATTTTGAGGATTCAAAAAATTATTTTCAGATCTGTATTTAGTTAAATTTTTAGATACTTGAGCAAAATCATTCTTTCCGTGTATTTAAATCATTGACAGTAAACATCCATAAACGTACGTAAAATATCGGCAGTTTTGTCCTCGACATAAGTCGTTTCGTCTCGTATTGTCGATCACGAAAATTGGTCGTCGCGCCAGTCATTAACGAGACCGTCGAAGGATAAGAAGAGATAAGCGGCGCCATCCTCTTGATAATCATAGACATTTTCTTTTTACGCGCGGATGACGATGCGGACGTCATCGCGACATCAGTAGCTGTAAAATCTGTGGAAACGCTACTCGAAATTTCGCTCTTCATGATTGGCAGGGATTTCGACTGTGCCAAATTCTCAGACATCAAAATAAGATTATCACGAACGTACGTGGTTTTTTGGGTTAACCTGTTCTCCGTAAATTTATGCAGGGGATCGGAAATAACTTCTCTCTTTATCGCAGATAAGTTTCCATCAAGTGCAGAACGTTTGCTTAAGGAAGTGCTTTTCTCCTTGAGGTAAATGCAAAGCGATTCTTTTGCTTGTGCTCCGTGAATTTGGTTGCCGCTGCGTTTTGAAAGAACTCTGCCTTCGCTAGACGTTTCATAATCTTCCTCTATATAAAACGGGATAATTTAAACGCCGCAAAATTATTATGAATATTGTTTTAAAGATGTTTAAATTTCAAATATATCAATTGAAAATATTTATGAAACACACGTTACATTATAAAATAAATTTTGAAAAAGAAGATATCTATAATAATTTTATAAAAATACATTTCATGAAAACTTTATAGAAAATGTAATAAGGAATATTAAAATAATAAAATAGTAGGATATAATAAAATACAGTAAAATAGACTTGTTTCATCTTTCTAATTTTAATTAGAATTCAATAGAATAGTGTTACATCATGTTTTTAAGAACTTGAGCTAATTAATCTAATCCTAATTTTCTAAATTTTTTAATATTAATTTCAAGTAAAAAAAGTATTAAAGATAGAACATTTGCGTTGCGTTAATTATTTAGTTTTAAAGTTATATTAGTATACGAATTTCAGATATAATTCTAATAGTTCTAAGATTAATAACTCTTCCAAACCAACCGTCCGTATCGGATGCGCAAGTGGTTATGATGAAACTTGACACTGGTGGGACCGATCTTTCCGGTTCGTCCAGCTCTCGTATCGTGTTGATGGGAAAGGGTGATACGAACGGGACGGCGGAGACTTCAGCATGTCCCTGGCAATCTATGCAACTGGCCTTCGTGTCGCGTGACATTGTCATAACAGAAGGTTAGCTACAAGCCGTCTTGCAGTCTCGGTGGACTTCGCCGTTTCGCGAACGTGCGATGGTGCAATCGTCACTAACAGATAACGTGATGATACGATGCACTTCGGTGTTCACGCGGTGCGTATAATTTCGCGAAACTGGAAGAGACATGTCGGCCGAAGTTGCCGAAAGAAGTTGAATGAACAGACATTAGCCCGTGACAAGTGAGATGACATCGGTTACGGTTGTCAAAATGCGAAATGACATTTAGTATCTTGACATACATGAGAAATTCTATTTCTGTATATTTTAAATATATTTTTATAAAATTTTCGTGCAACATCGACATAGTATATATATTTGTCGTTTGCATACATTTGCATTCATTTACGATTTCGATCTCGCGCTTGAATACAATTGCGATATATCCTTCATTTTCGTTAGTACTATATTTTGCGATTTTACATCGTGAATATAGAGATAACTTTTATTACATCGGAAAGTGCAGACGCACCTCCATTGTATCTACTTTTTTTTGCAAAAATAGCGAGTGTCGGTTTTAGTACATATATTGAGAACTGTCGCCTGTATATATCTATGACAATAAACCTAGTGGATTTCAAATGGGAGGCTCTTTTTTTGCAACCTAGGCTAACCCGTTGCAACCCAGTGCGATCAATAGTTTCTGAATTGTCAAAAGTAACGAGATCAAACTGCAACGGTACAAAGCCGCGAGCGTTACACTCGATATCGCGATTATATGTAACAAAATAAAGTAGATATTCTGGTGATGGAGTTAAAAAATAGTTACACTAAATTCGCAATCGAAATAGGAAACATATACTTTCGGACATAATAATAAAAATAAATATCATTTTGCAAATTGAAAATGACCGTGCAAGAACATTTACCTCTTCACCATAAAATAAAATATTATTTATACTCTAATTACAATATATATTACAAAATATACACAAAAATATTTAAGATTTTCGGAAACTAAAAGTCAATGTATTCTAAATATATACGTGTTATATATTTATATACGTGTTATATATTTAAATTAAGCAAACTGAATTTACGAAAGAAGTAAAACATACTAAATAACTTTATTATCAAGAGAAATTCAACTGTAAAACTGATAAATTTTTACCATTGGTAATATAAGTTACGTATGATGTAAGGAAAAAAAAAGAGAAAGAGAGAGAATATAATCAGCGAAGGAAAGAGACTTATTATATCCATGGGAAACTCAATATGTAAGATAAAGGGAGAGAAAATATGTTAAGTAACTCTAGTGAGTAACTCTTACGACCACGAAACATGGGCGAGCAAGTTTTGCCTGATATCAGTGTACGCCGATACTTGGCGAAAGTATAAGATCATTTCAATAATTTCGCGCCAATTTCGATTGATGTATAATATAAGAACCATTTGTCGTAAAGCAACCTTCATCATCATCAAAAGCAATTTTCATAAAAGGCACTCATTCTAATCAGTATACATAGTAGAACTGGACACAAACATCAAATTGCGTAACGTATGCTAATTCGAAGCATTTCTAGCCGACTACAATTTGCATAATAATCGAGGGCCATCCGAACAGCGATTCTCGTCGGACCAGAGCTGTTTAAGTAATTAGTAAATAAATTGATCTGCAGATGCTATTATTATATAATTTATACGTTAAACCAGAAATTCTTATAAGACATTTAATTTCAAGTTATGTTCGCGATATTTTTCTCAGCCTCAAGTAGAATATTTTAGGCTTTATTTAAAAACGGGTCCTACTACTCTGCATCTCATACAACTTTTATTAGCTCATATCTGCCTCTCTACATTTGTGCTATGGCGAATTTAGCGATCCTACACAAGTTACGACATTCTACTAGACTATTTCTTGTTGATGATAATGATGCGGATTCACGTATCGAGTTTCTGAAGTTTTCAAATATTTATTGCTAATCGCGACCGCATTTTCAATGAATATTCATATAAATGAAAAATATTTCGCTGCAAAATATTTTGCATCATCGTTTGTTCTTACAACTCCGTTTTCTCTCATAATATAGTATACTTGCCATAAGATAGGTTGAAATCAAAGTTCGTAATGTTATGGACTTCAAAATTCAAACAGCTGTAACTTTATTAAAAATAAACAAAATTTAAATTCAAAGAAATTATTTTAAATTTTCTTCTTTTGAAAAATGTAAATGTAGATATTTTATATGCATATATTTTGAATTTCTATGAGTTTAATAATTTTTACATATAGAAAACTACGAACTCGACCAAATGGGAAATTTTTTTCTCATTTTGTGAGTTTGATAGACACACACATGATATAAAAATAAATGAAATAGCGTTACAAACTTTTGTTCCAATTTAATATTAGTTTTCGGAATGCAGAATATCTTATTTAGCAAAAAAGATTAACTCGTTTTTTTAAAAGCCGTCTTTGTGAAATATAGGAACGTTTAACTTGTCTCGAGTTTAGATATAATTTACCGTAGCGTATATGGGAATGACATAAGAAAATACAAGCAAAGCTTAAAAGTTATGTTTAAAAACTACGAAAAAAAGATGAAATACTTTTACAAAATTTTATTAGACTACTATAATTTATTTTTACGCTATTTTTAATTCTACCTTTTTGAACTGCGAACTGAGTAATAAAACGAACGACAAATTCATTACATAATTTTTCATGAAGATTAATTTGCATAATTCTCATACCGTGAACTTCGAATGCGATCGTAACAGAAAACACTTATATGCAATTTCGAAATGATTCATTATGCTTCTCTCAAGAAAGAAACGAACGAAGTAACAAACCGGCTCAATTGCACGCGTTAGGTAACGTTTACCTTCCATTTCTTATTTTTGAATACGAGCAGAACCGAAAAGTAGAGTTTACACAATGACACAACAGAATTATCAATCTTTTCTTTGAGAGCATATATATGTATACTTCATGCTTTCCGTTTTTCTCAAGAAAATGTTTATCGACTCTCCTTTCTTTGATGGAGAAGTCCTCTTTATCGATTATCACGACAGATTTACGATAATCGCTTGTGATAGCGTGAAATTCGATGCATTTGAGAAAAATAAATTCATATAAAGTTTCATGTCCCTGAATAAATACATATACATTACACCTCATTGTTAGTAATGTTACATTAGAAGCGATAATATCTTTTTTAGTAATAGCTTTTCAAAATAAACTAAAAGAGAGAAAGAAAGAGTGTCAATTATTTATAGATATATAATATATAGTTAAAAAAAGAAAAAGTTATATAATATTAGTATAATACCTAAATAAATATAATATAAAGTTAAAAAATATTAGAGAATTATAATATAAAACTGCAGAAAAATGGATCATAATTCTGATTCATTTTATTTTACGTGCATTATACTGATTTATTATTACTCTGCTATTCGTATTATGTTCAAGGAATTTATCGAAGAATATCGCATCCTCGAAAGTGATCTCGATTGTTCGATTCCATCGATATATGCTCGATCGAGAATACGAATGCAGAATTATGGCTATGGGTCTCCTGCGATATTCAAGAACCACCTACATGTTATGTAATCGATTGATTGCGGACGAAATATTCGTTCCGCGATTCAATGAGGCCGCGTGAATCGAATACTATTGCCCTAGCCAGCACTGTATTCGCGCAATCGTAATGCCGAAACTTGTCCTTTCGTGATTGTTAATCAAAATGGTCAGCAACAATAAATTTTCATATTCATGAGCTTCGACTATTACGTTATGCATTCTATTGTTAATGCATCCACGATTCCGATCGGCCGATGTTAAAAGAATAATTCAACCCTTTCAACCCTATAACATCTTTCGACATTGTGTCTATATATGTTTCATGTAGATATGTCAATTCCCAAATAGCACAGTAGCACTTGCAAAGCGCTAAAAAATCATTATGTGCGTTTTTTTAGCGCATTGTTAACGCTTTGTAAGCGCTCTATGCTATTTAGGTTTGTACAAAAAATTAGCAAATAATACATAAATAAATTTCTATTTCATTAAAATCAGATTGAAATATACGAATGTAAACATATCTAGCTATTGTAAACGTATGATATAATATAATATCTATTATATTATTTTAGATATTACTACAAATTGTATATTCGATATTTGTATCGAGAATGTTTCAAGCAGGGAAGAGTGGAAGAATTGAGAACACGGGATAAACATGGATAATACTTTGCATTAGAGTAGTGATAACCTCTCATTTCTCGTATTCAGTAATAATTCGATATATGCTTAGTGTCGTATTATAACATGTGACTATAGAACGCACATACACGCTGTAAGATAAATATTATTTTCGATGATTTAATGTAGGGGAGAATGGGATAATTTTGCGAATATCTTAGGGAAAATTTATAGCCGGCAATTATTTATTAATTATTGTAGAAATTTTATTGATTTTAAACTACAATAATTAACATTTGTATACTACATATTAATATAAACTGTATAAATAATATATATATATATATAA